>WNGB01002293.1_pt1 | contig 40031 bp, 34 predicted proteins | sample 5400681 | NCBI WGS metagenome assembly WNGB01 (sample SAMN13153367, study PRJNA577476) | soil metagenome | isolation source: 115 cm soil or saprolite under grassland replicate 2 | place: USA:California | collected 2016-06-15 | reverse complement strand
TAGCCCTCGTTGGCGATCCGCTCCTGGTAGAAGGTCAGGATGTCGGCCACCACGGCCCAGGAATCGAGGAAGGACACCATGGGGTCTTGGCGGTCCTCGACCTCCAGGAACGCCAGGGGGCGCTGGCCGGCGCGAGGGCCGTCGGGGAGCGTCTCGGTCGCCAGGCGCTCCAGCATGCGGGCGAGGAACCCGGGGCGGGTGTCGACCCGGTAGCGCAGGGCCGTCCGGCCGGGGGGATTCGAGACCTCCGCCGGCTGCGGGGCGGGCCGCGCGGCGCAGCGCATGGCGTCGAGACCGTCGAGCGGAGAGGTCATCGGCCACCTTCCAGGAAGAATTGAATGCGGCCGTTCTCCGGGGCCGCGGGATCGTTGTCCACGCGCGGGAGCTCGCCCCGCCGCAGGCGGATCCGGCCCGCCGCCAGCTCGCCGTGCGAGGGCTCGCCGAAGCGGCGGAAGCGGTTGGGCTGCGGCGGCGTCTCGTCGAAGTCCACGGCGCGGACGCCCGGCACGGCCAGGGCCGCGTCGATGACCCGGCTCAGGTAGACCGGCTGGCCGAAGCCGAGGTTGGCGGGGTGGAAGAAGCCCCGCTTGTCGCCGGGCAGGTCGCGGTTGCTGAAGGTGTCGAGCAGGTCCTGCTCGGCCCGGCCGCGGGAGGCGTCCGGATCGAGAAGGACGGTCAGCGCGATATCGAGGCCCACGAACGACAGGGGGAGGATGGACAGCTCCCAGCCGGCGATGCGGACGTCCTCCAGGCCCGTGCTCAAGCGGGAGACGAAATCCGCGTCCACCGGCAGTCCCCCCTTGCGCTGCACGGCCAGGTCCAGCACGTACCAGCTGCCGGTCCAGTGCAGGCTGGCCGCCGCCCGCTCGACCTCCGGGTCGGCCTCGACGCGGGCGACGATGTCGTCCAGGGTGCTCTCGCTTTCCAGGGCGTCGATGAAGCCGGGAGCGGCCAGCCGGATACCGTCCAGAGACTCGGGATCGGTCCCGCCGGCCGCGGGGAGGGGGTTGCGCACCGCCGTGACCTCGGCGACGTCGCTCACCAGATGGACGAGGCTGTCGCGGCCGATGTTCCCCGCGGCGCCGTTGCCCACTCGATAGGTCGCGGTGAGCACGGTGCCAGGGGCCGGCGGCTGGCCGAGCGTGCCGTCGCCGAAGCGCAGCGTGGCCGTTCCGTCCTCCTCCATCTCGACGACGAAGTCCTTGGCGAAGCGGTCGCTGCCGAGCAGATCGCTCTTCAGGTTCCAGGTCCGGGCGGGGTCGCTCAGCTCGATCGCCGGCAGGGCCTGGCGCGGGTCCTGCTCCAGGGCGGAAGCGGCGGAGCCGTCGCGGGCGGTTGCAGCGTTGTAAGGCACCCGCCAGGTCAACCCCGGGAGCCGCAGCCGGGGCCGGAAGCGGCCGGCCGTGACGGTCAGCGTCTCGGTGACGCGCCGGCCGTGGCCGGCCAGCCCCACGTTGCCGCGGACCACCGCCATTCCGGAGACCGCGGCCCCCTCGATGCGGGTGGCGAGGACCAGGGCGAACGGCAGGGCGTCGTCGGGATGCCACTCGATCTCGGTGAGGTCCACCGTCCCGCCGGACCCCAGCGGGTCTTCGGACTCCTCCACACGGGTCAGGCGCACCGCCTGCCGCAGGCTGCGTCCGGAGTCGACCGGCTGGCCGGTGGTCTCGTCCAGGGCCTGCTCGAGGATCAACACGTCTCCGGGCGCGAGGTCCGGGAACCGGCCCACCAGGGTGGCGGACGTCGCTCCCCGCGGCAGGCCGAATTCCTCCGCGCCCCAGGCGTAGAGCATCATCTCGTCGTGCTCCGGCCGCACGGTGATGTCTTCGAGGGTCTCGAACACCACCGGGTTGGCCTGGAGGGCCTGCGCCAGGTCCCCCGGCGCGGTGGGGCTCAGGCGGGCGCCGGCCCCGGGCACCCGGGTCAGGAGCAGGGTCCCCACCGGCAGTGTGGCCGGGGCGTCCGCCGCCAACTGCACCCACACGCGGGCGCCGGCGCCCTCCGCGATCCGGTAGCCCACCAGGCGGGCGTGCCGGCGCACCGAGATCCGCAGCCGGGCGGTGCCCAGGTAGGCCTCGGTCGCCACCGCGTCCTGGTAGTAGCTCACCTGGTCGCCGGCGTCGGCCAGGAGCTCCACCAGGGTGACGAGCACGTCGGCCGGGCTCCTCTCGGTCCAGCCGGGGAGCTTCTGGGCCAGGTGGTCGAGCATCCTCTGGCGGAAGCTCGCGAAGTCCTTGGCCAGGTAGTCGCCGGCCAAAGGGGCTTCCGCCTCGGCAGCCGGCGGGCACTCGTCTTCGCAATCCTCGGCCAGCGGGGCGTCGGGGTCGAGCGAGAAGTCGAGCCGGGAGAAGAAGGGGTCCAGATTCGAGACTCCGGCCAGCTCCAGGGTGAACACGGGCGCGCCGCCCAGCCGGCGGGCGAGGTCGGCGTCTCCGGCGAACCGCACCCCGAAGGCCACGGTCGTCTCGCCGGTTCCGGTCGTCACTCCGGTCGCCGGGATCTCGGGTGTGAAGAGGCCGTCCACGGAAACGCCGCCGGCTGTGAAGCGGAGGTTGTCCGCGGTGAGCACCGCGGGAGCCGCCTGTTTGCCGGAGCCGCCCGGAATGAAGTGCAGCTCCAAGACGTGGCGGGACGGATCGTCGGGATCGGGCAGGACCGCGATGTAATCGAGCCCGATCTGCGACGCGTGGGCCGCGACCGCGGCGCGCCGGCGGCGGAGGAAGTCGTCGGCCGCTTCGCTCATGTCACGAGGCTCCGCTCGAAGGCCGCCAACCGCCGCTCCAGATTGCGCAGCAGCGTGTATTGCACGTTGATCCTGAGCGTCGCGTCGTCGGCCACGATCTCCACCGTCTCGACCCGGATGCGGTCCGCCAGCCACTGCTGGAGCGCTCCCTGCACCAGGGCCTGGACCGTGGCCGCCACCTCCGGGCTGCTCGGCCCGAAGACGAGCTGGTCGAGCCCGGCGCCGAAATCCGGGCGGTTGACCCGCTCGCCGGGATTGGTGAACAGCACCTGCTCGATCAGGTCGCGGACGTGGTCCTCCTCGCCGGTCTCCGCCGTGCGCCGCCGGTCGTCGACGTGGAACGGGTGGTCGATCTGCATCACATCCCCTTGATCACATTCCTTTGACCCTGGGCTGCGTGAACGCGATGACGAGCGGCGTGCCGGTCGGGTTGCAGGTCGCCTGGCTGTCCATCAGGAGCACCGGCAGGCCATTGCACTTCACCCGGACCGCCGCGGTGGTCCACTGCGCCATGACGCAGGGTCCGTTGCCGTTGGGCGGCGACGGGAAGGGGCAGCCGGAGATCGTGTAGACGCTCACCTGGGTGATCACGTTATCCCCCGCCACCTTGACCCGTGGATTGCGCAGCGTCGGCTTGGCCGATCCGCCGTGCGCGCACTGGACGACGGAGGCCCCGTTGAGCAGGAATCCGGGCATCAGATCACCTCCAGGGCGCCGTCGTTGACGTTGACGCTCACCGCCGTCAGCTTGATGCTGTTCTTGCCGTTGACGATCTCGATGCCGGCCGAGGTGAACGCCATCTTCAAAGGGATCGCCACGGCCGGCGGATTGACCTCGATGGTCAGCCCGCCGGCCCCCGGGACGTCGGAGAGCTGGAGGGTGACGCCCAGGGTCTTGAGCACGGTCATCTGGGCGATGGCCGGCTTGGCCGGCACCTGTCCCGGGTCCCAGAAGCAGCCGGACCAGATCGGAAAGTCGGGATCGCCCCCCTCGAACTCCACCCAGACGTTGGCCTGGACCGGCGGCAGGGCGAAGAAGCCGACGCCTGGGCCGGCGAACGGCACGCAGGGGAGGGCCCAGCTCAGCCGGCCGTCCCCCAGCACCTCCGGCACCGTCACCTGGATGCGGCCTTGCTGCAGCGGGTCGAGGTTGTTGCTCACCTTGCCGCGGTACTTCCCGTAAAACTTCTGCTCTCTCATGGCCTCACCACCGGTGTCAGCGATCCCAGCCCGTCGCGGGTCAGGGTGAAATCCTGGCTGTATTCGTTGTGCCGGAGCGAATGTGTAACGCTCTTTACGTAGTACAGGCCGTCATAACTCCAGCCGGCGCCGCGCAGGCCCACCGTGCCGCGGGCCTGGAGGATGGCGCCGTAGCGGGCGGCGTCGAGCTTTCCGGTGGCGGTCACCGTCCGGTCCGTCGACAGGTCGGTCCGCGACTGCGCCCGCTCGAACGCCGAGACCACGCTGGGGGTAACCTCGCGGAAGCGCGAGACCCGGGTCTTCGAGAAATTCACCAGCCAGGAGGGCATCGCCGACAGCGGCGGGCGCAGGCTGGCGAAGGTGCGCACCGGGAACTTCTGATTGGTGCGGTGGTCCTCGACGTCCCCCTCTACCATCTCCGGCGCCAGCGCGTCCAGGTTGAAGCTGATCGAATCGACGTTGGTGTTCGATCCGAAGTTGACCGACAGCGCCTTCTGCGGCACCGAGATCCGCTTGGGCGGCCCCCAATAGGCCTGGTTGACGCCCGGCAGCGGGCCGGGGGAGACGTAGAAGACGTGGCCGTTCCTCCGGGCGAGCTCCTCGATGTATTCGAGGTCCGTACACTGCTGCACCGGAATGCGCTCGATCGGGATCGGCGGATCGATCACCTTGGGCGGAATGATCACCGGCACCAGGCCGTAGCGCGCATAGCGCAGGATCAGCTTGGCCACGATGGCCATGTCGGGCTGCGCCGGGTGCTCGGCGGACTGGTCCTCCAAGTCCATCATCACGCTCACGTCGTCGCCGGTCACCGTCACCCGCGTGGTCCCGGGCTGGTCGCCCGGCGCCAGCTCCTGGTTGGTGATGATGCCGTCCATCAGCACCCGCGGCGTGACGTTGAAGGTGACGATCAGGATCACCCGGTTGAACGTCCGCAGCAGAGGGCTGAACACGAGCGGATCGTCCACGATGTCCTGCAGGCCGGAACGCCCGGACAGGAACGAGAGCTGGAACCCCGACCGCCCCTCGTCCGTATGCGTCACCTGGACGCTCTCCAGGTTGCGCACCAGGAAGGGCGGCGCGGGGATGGGCACGGTCGGCCCGATGAGCAGCGTCAGATGGACGCCCAGGAGGCTCACTGGCGCTCTTCTCCCGGGATGCGCGGCACCGGCACGCGCAGGGTCCGGCCCGGCTCTTCGAGGTCCAACGGGCGCATCGCATTGTTGGCGTCGGCCACCCGCCACCACTGGGTGGCGTCGCCCAGGGTGCGGGCGGTGAGCAGGTCGAGGTGCTCGCCGTCGCGCACGGTCACCTCGACCAGCAGCGTCAGCTTCGCGCCCTGCGGCAGGAAGCGCCGCCGCTTGTAAGAGACCTCGCGGCCGTCCTGCGTCACCAGGACCGCGTCCTCGATGTCGGCATAGCGGCTGTCGGGATCGAACATGTCGTCTCCTCTCCTCAAGTCTCTTCACACGAGCCGCACGTCGCCCTGGGCGAGGGCGCTCAGGTTGTCGAGGCTGCCCAGGGTGGCGAAGGTCTCCTTGACCACCTGGTGGGCGAGGAAGATGCCGTAACCCGGATGGGTCACCGGCAGGTCGTCATAGGTGAGCACCCGCAGGGAGAGGGAGACCTTGGCGCGGATCGGGTTCAGGTTCACGTCGTGCATCTCCTCGGTGATGCTCATCGACTGGACGACCACGGGCACGATGCGCGCCGGGCCCCAGGCGAAGAGGGTGAGCGGCGCCTGCGGCGGAATGATCTCGATGGTGCCGGCCAGGGTGAGGAGGGTGTTGGCGATCACCAGGCTGCTCTTGGGATAGACCAGCATCTCGAGAGCGGAGAGCTGGGGGTAGATCCCGATCCGGGTCGCCTTGGGGTCGGCCTTCTCCAGCTGGTCCGTGGCATCGATCGCGATCTCCGCGCTGATCGTCTCCTTGGGTGCGCCTTTCAAGCGCAGCACCTCCGAGCGGCTGCCGCCGTCGCTGCCGATCTGCGGATCGATCGACCGGGTCAGGCTCTCCGGGTTGTATTGAAAGACGATGACGCTGGCGACGGGATTGAACACGTCGATCGCGACGATCGCGCCCTTGAGCGTGCGGGGGGAGCCGGGGAAGGTGGTCATGACGGTTTCCCCTCGCGCGGCAAACGGATCTCCGGGATCTGAAGCTGCCGGCCCGCCGCGATCTCTCCCTGGGCACCGATACGCGCCAGCTCCCGCTCCACGGCCTCCCCCACCGCCCGCCGCTGACCCGCCGGCAGGCCGTGCAGGACGAGCTGATCGACGTGGATCTCCACCCGCTTCCTCAGCTTCCTCATGGCTCCCAATCTCCGATCTCCGCCGTGGTGAGCGGTTTTTCGATCTTGGCGTACTCGCTCCTGGCCGCCCGCAGGAGGTGGCCCATGCGCACCGGCTCGCCTTCGTCGGCGGCCAGGAAGGCGGCGTTGAGCGCGATGTTGCGGATGTTGCCTCCAGCTACACCGAGGCGGGCGAGGAGCTTCGGCTCCAGTCCCTCGACCGGCGTCTCTTTCGGGAAGACGCGGCGCCAGATCTCCTCCCGCTGCGCCGCTTCGGGGAACGGGAACTGGACGACGAAGCGGAGGCGGCGCAGGAACGCCGGGTCGAGCGAGTCCTTGAGGTTCGTGGTGAGGATCGCGAGCCCGCGGTAGGCCTCCATGCGCTGGAGCAGATAGCCGACCTCGATGTTGGCGTAGCGGTCGTGGCTGTCCTTGACCTCGGAACGTTTGCCGAACAGGGCGTCGGCCTCGTCGAAGAGGAGGATGGCCCCGCCTTCCTCGGCGGCGTCGAACACCTTGCGCAGGTTCTTCTCGGTCTCGCCGATGTACTTGCTGACCACGGACGAGAGGTCGATGCGGAAGAGGTCGAGCCCGAGCTCGCCGGCGAGGACCTCGGCGGCCATGGTCTTGCCGGTGCCGCTGGGGCCGGAGAACAGGGCGCTCACCCCCAGGCCGCGCGAGGAGCGGGCGGCGAAGCCCCAGTCGTCATAGACCCGGGCGCGCCGGCGGACGTGGACCGCGATCTGGGCGAGGATCTGGCGCTGCGGCTCGGGGAGCACCAAGTCGTCCCAGGTGGCGGCGGGGCGGATGCGCTGGGCGAGGGCTTCGAGACGCGGCCGGGCGTGCCGCAGACAGGCGTCCCAGACGGCGGCGAGCTCCATCTCCTCGCCCTGCCCCAGGACCTCCGCCGCGGCCGAGCGGATCGCCGCCGCGCTCAAGTCGAACTGTGTGGTGAGGGTTTCGACCTGCCCGTTGAGCGAGGGAGCCGCGGAGCCCAGGGCGGCGCGCCAGAGGGCCGCCTGCTCGGCCGCGGTGGGCTTCTCCACGTCGAGGGGGAGGACGGTCCGCCTGCCGAGCCGGCGGCGCTCCCGCACGGCCACCACCAGGACGCCGCGGAAGGCGTCCACGAAGCGCGTGAGCGCGGCGTCCCGGGCCGCGTCGGCCGCGTCGAGCTCCTGGGCGTCGAGGAGGAGGGCCGCGCGGGTCAGCGCGGCTTCGCGGCCGAGGAGGCGGACGAGCCCGTCGAGCTCCGCCGGTGCCGTGGGGAGCGCCGCGGCCTGGAGATCCAGGAGCGACAGGCCCAGCGCCCGGGCGGCGGCCGCGGCGATCTCCCGCTTCCCTTCCATCTCCAGGCCGGACAGCTCGGCGACCGGCAGCCGCGTCGCGTCCTCCGCCGCCCGTGCCCAGGCGCCGGCCAGCCTTTCCACCACACGGGCCTGGGAGGGGACGAGGGTCCGCGGGACCGGCAGCGGCTCCACGATACCCGCCAGCCGCTCGTCCAGCACCTCCAGGCCATGCAGGTAGTGCAGCACCCGCTCGTCGGCGCGGAGGGGCGCCGCGGACAAGCCTCCCTCCCCCAGCTCGACCAGCCGCCACTGGCGCAGCGACCCCTGGGGCGAGAGAGCCCCCCAGTACGGCTCGTCCAGGGCCGCTAGGGCGAGAGCGAAGGTCGGCCGCGCCGGGAAGTCGGCCCCGAGATCCGGACCGGCCGCCAGCAGCAGCACGTCGCGCTCGAACGCGGAGAGGCCGAAGGTCGCGGCCAGTGCCTCCAGGGCCGGCGGATGGCCGTCGATCTCGAAGCTCTCCACCGGCGTCCCGGCGTCTGAATCGACGGCTTTTTCGCCGCCGGCGTGACGTTCCAGGAGCCGGCGCACCCGGGCCAGCGAGGCCTCCAGGTACCGGTCGTTGGCCGCGTACCAGCTCATCGCGTGCCCCTGCCGGGGGTGCCCGTGCTCAGATCGATCGTGGGGCCGGTGAAGGTGCCGAACGTGAGGCTCGCCGGGTCGGTGTCCACGTCGAGCGGGCTCTCGGCGCCGTCGACCTGCAGGCGGACCAGGTAGACCGCGGGGACCAGGTCGGAGAGCTCGATGTTGGCGTCCTCGGCGTCGTCCGTGCGCGGCGGCACCGGGAAGGAATAGGCCGCCGGCTGCGGCGAGCCGGCGATCGTGTTGAGCAGCACGAACGCCTTCTGCCGTGCGCCGATGAGGGGCTCCCAGGTGAGCGTCAGAGTCGCCGCGGCTTGCCCGCTCCTGACCAAGACCAACCCGGCCTCGGCCGAGGTCACATGCGGGCGGAGCACCAGGGCCGCGACGTTCGACTCCACTCCGGCCCGCGGCTCCGGCGGATCTCCGAAGAGGAACGGGTGCAGCACCTGCACGGCCTGCACGCCCGGCCGCAGCGGTCCGATGTCGACCGTAGGAGAGCTCAAGGGGAAGAGGATCTCGGTGTCCGAGACCTCGGCGGGCTCGATCTCCTGGCCGGCGAGGCGGACCCGGGTGATCTGGCCGCCCTCCAACCGCTGCCCGCGCAGGCGGACCGTGGCGCCGAGGATGAGGGGGCCTCCCCCCTCTCCCGTGTCCACCGCGGTGATCGCCGGCTGGCGCAGCGTCTCCCCCAGGAGGCGCCACTCCCGCACCGGCAGCGACGGCGCCGGGCGGTCGTCCGCGGTGAGCAGGACGACCGCCGCGCGGTAGGCCACGGAGAGGGCGTACTCGGACTTCTGGAACATGCCGGTCCAGAGCTGCGACAGCTCCTGGAGACCGAAGTTGAGCGGCACGAAGCGCACCAGCTCGGTCTCGCCGTCCAGGTCCGAGCCGGCGAGGAACGAGAACGCCGGGTCGGCCAGCGTGTCGCGGATCATGTCGCGGGTCAGGATCGGCCGGGCATGGAGGGTGCGGACCACGCTGCCGAGGAGGCGCTGCGGCTCGAGCGTGCCCTGGTCGCCGTAGAAGCTGAACAGGTAGTGGAGGTCCACGGCCGCCGCCGGCCTCTGGATGCCGCTGCCGTCCGACCGCCGGGCCGGCAGGTCGAGGTTGCGCAGCTCCGGATTCGGGCTCACCTCGAAAAGGAAGACGTTGACCCCGGTCTGCGGCAGGCCGGCGCCGGTCTCGGTGGGCCGCACGGTGGTGACGGTCGCACCGCTCACGTCCGCGGAGACCACGCCCTGGAGGAAGCGGCGCAGGCTGGCCGTGACCGTGGCGACCGACAGGAAGTTGCTCACCGCCGCCGCTCCTCCCGGCCTTTGAGGTAGTCCGCGAGACTCAGCCGCGGTCCCGCGGGCCGGGCCGGCCTGCGCTCGGGAGCCGCCGGCTGCGTGGCCCGCACGTCGATCCGTCCGATCGCGACGTGGACGACGGTCTCGGACGGCTCGCTCTCCTCCATCATGGACGGCGGAAGCGGCGCGCCGCGGTCCGGCTCGACCGTGGGGAGATCCGCGGCGAGGCGCCGGAGGGGACGCGGGAGCAGCTCGGCGGGCTCGGGCTTCGCCTCGGGACGCCGGGGCGCAGGCGGAGCGGGGGGGACGGCGGGAGAGGTCGAGCGTTCGACGGTGCGAGTCAGCTCTGCGGGCTGCGCAGCCTCGTGGCCCCTCACCCCCTGGCCCCCTCTCCCATCCCCTCCCACCTTCCGGGAGAGGGGGGACGTGATGCGCGTCTCTGTGTCGAGATCGAGCCGGACCGGGCCCGGAAGCGTTCCCCCTCTCCCGGGGGAAGGGTGTGCGATGGGAGAGGGGGCCAGGGGGTGAGGCTCCCGGCGCAGCCGGCCCTCTTCCGCCGGAGTCTCCACGGAAACCTCGAGCACCGTCTCCGGACGGCTCCGTGGCGGCTCGGAGGTGGAGGAGGATTCGGAGGTCTGTGGCGCGGAGTCCGCCCCCTCCCGAAGAGATGGAGCTATAGACGGCTGGGGGTTCCCCCTCTCCCGGCGGGGGGTGGGTGGAAGATGGGAGAGGGGGCCAGGGGGTGAGGACTCCCCGCGACGCGGTTCCGCAATTCTCTCGGAGACCTTCTCCTCCACCACCTCCTCCACCGCCCCCCCCGGCAGCGCCCCGGAGCCGGGCTCGTGGCGCGAACGGACGCGCGGGTGGATGAGCGGAGCCTCACCCACCGCGCGCGCCGCCAGGCGGTCGAGAAAGCCGCTCATCCCGCGAGGATCTCCAGATAACGGCGGCGGCGGCGGGCGCTCATCGCCAGGATGTCGGCCTCGCGCCAGTGGTAGGCGCGCGCCAGGGCGTGGACCTCGCGCAGCAGGCGGCGGGCGGTGGCGTCGATCTCGCGCCAGAGGCAGTCCGCGGCGTCGAGGAGCGACTGCCAGCGGTGCCCGCAGCCGGGACAGGCGAAATCCAACAGGACCTCGGCCCGCGGATCCAGGCTCGCCAGACCGCGCGAGACGACGTCCATCTCCGTGGCGGACAGCTCGGAGGGATCGACCTCCACGCCGTCACGGGAGGCGGCGAGCACCGAGCGCGCGGCGAGCAGGCGGCGGGCCGCTGCGGCGTCCGGGCAATCCGCCGCGGCGGCGAGGTCGGCGCTGCTCAGGGGACGGAGGACCAGGCGCAGCCCTCCCTCCTCGATCTCTCCGGGCTCGATCTCTCCGGGATCCGCGGCCAGATCGTCGACCCGGAGCTCGCTCTCCAGCGTCTCGCCGCACTGCGGGCAGGGGGTGGCGAGCTCGAGCTCGGAGCCGAACGTCTCCTCATAGAGGCCGAACAGGCGCGCTTCGCGCCAGCCCAGGGGGAGGGCCGCGCGCGCGTCGTCCGGCAGCTCCGGGCAGGCGGCGGCGAGGAGCGCCAGCGCCCGCTCGGCGGGACGACGGCGCTCCGCCTGCTCCCAGACGAGCAGGAGATCGCGGGCCGACAGCGCACCCATCGCCGCCTCAGCCGAAGCTCGGCTCCGTGGGCTCGGTCACCGCGGTGTCGCGCTCCCACCCTTCGTTCTGCAGCGTGAGCGTCTCGATCGCCACCGCGTTGGCGCTGGCATCCAGCTCCGGCAGGGCCTGGTACTCCGAGACCCAGCAGCGATAGACCTTGTAGGAGAGGGCGAGCTGGCCCGCCTCGTTGTACATCTCGATGATGATGTCCTTGCGGAAGTCGGCCAGCGAGACCTGGCTGCCCAGGCCGGCGCCGAACCTCCAGACCTTGTTCGCCCACTTCTCGAACTCGGGATCGTGGGTCACCCCCCGCTCCAGGGTGATGGGCTCGAACTTGGCCTGCCCCGGCGCCTTCAACGTCGTCGACGGGTCGCCGCCGGAGCGGTGCTCGACCACGTCGATGGTGCGCTTGAGCGCGCCCACCTTGCTGATGCCGGCCACATACCGGCCATCCCACTTCACCCGGAACTTGAAGTTCTTGTAAGGATCGAGCCGCCTTGCATTGACGCTGAACTGCATCGCAATCCCCCTTTAGGTCTGGATCTGTCCGGCGATCTGCTGGATCTTGAGGATAACGAACTCGGCCGGTTTGAGCGGCGCGAACCCGACGACGATGTTGACAATGCCGCGGTCGATGTCGTTCTGCGTCGTGGTCTCCCGGTCGCACTTGACGAAATAGGCCTGCTGCGGCGTGCTGCCCTGAAAGGCGCCCTGGCGGAAGAGGACCTGGAGGAAAGAGCCGACGTTCAGCCGGATCTGCGCCCAGAGCGGCTCGTCGTTGGGCTCGAAGACCACCCACTGGAGGCCGCGGTACAGGCTCTCTTCGAGATAGAGGGCGAGCCGCCGCACCGGCACGTACTTCCACTCCGAGGCCAGGCGGTCGTCCCCCTGGCGGGTGCGGGCTCCCCAGATCGTCGGACCCACCGCGGGCCGCACCCGCAGGCAGTTGATGCCCAGGGGGTTGAGCTCGCCGTTCTCCGGGTCGGTCAAGGGCACGCTCAGGTCGACCACGCCGTTGAGCGTGGCCTCGAGCCCGGCCGGCGCCTTCCAGACACCGCGGGAAACATCGGTCCGCGCGAACACCCCGGCCACGGCGCCGGAGGGTGCGAAGGCCTCCAGCATGTTGTCGTGGAACGGGTTGGGCCGCATGATGCGCGGGAAGTAGAGCGCCGCGTTCTTGCTGGTGTTCACCAGGCTCGCGACGCCGCTCTTCGCCTGATCTTTGGTGGTCCAGTCGCTCGGCGGATCGATGAGGAGCATGGCCCGGCGCTTCTCGCAATAGACGGCCGCCGGGGGCAGGAGAGACGGATCGACGTCGCCCGTCGAGTTGTAGGGTGGGATCACCAGCAGGTTGAAGAGATCCGCCTTCTCCAGCGCATAGATCCCCGTCTTGCCGTTCTCGCTGCCGATGATGTCGGCATCGTCCAGACCGGCGTCGTTCGCTCCCAGCGTCGTGACCGGGCTCGACTGGGTGTTGTTCGTCCAGACGACATCCGTGGCCAGGGCATGAGCGACCACGGCCGAGCCCAGATCGGTCGCCCGCGCCAGCTGTGAATTGGCCCGGAGGATGCGGTCGAGGCGGCGCGGGCTGTCGACGAAGGTCACATTGGGAAAGGTCTCGATCTCCCCGGTGGCGTTGTTGCGGATCGTCAGGTTGAAGAGGTCCGCCAGGGCGACGCCCAGGGCGTCGGCGCTCGCCTGCAGCACGTCGACGTCGACGCGGGCGCGCAGCTGGTTCGCCCAGGCCCCCTCCGAGGTCGCCTCCAGGAAGAGCCCGTGGCCGGCGTCCTCGATGGCCGCGGTGGCCGATCCACTACCGGTCACGCGGACGATGATCGCCTGCGCACCGCCATTCAGATAGAAGTCCTGCACGGAGAAGCCCAGGCGGCTGTCGACCGAGAGTCCCCCGAAGGTCCGCTCGAAATCTCCATAGCTGTTGATGGTGACCGGGTCGTCGACCGGCCCGCGCGGAGCCCTGCCGATGAACGCCGTGATCGAGGTGGCGACCCCGATGATCGTCCGGACTCCACTCGGGATCTCCTCGATGTAGACGCCCGGATAGGTGGGGGTGACTGGCATGTGCTCCCTCCTGGAGTGACACCCGTCCCTGCCTCGAAGCGTGCTGGGAGGAGCAGGGCGAGCGGGCAGCGTCTCTCCACCGAGACCGCTTGCCTGGGTAGTCGGCCTCTGCTAACCTAAGAGACGCTGAACCTACATACATTGAGTTGAACTGTCAAGGAGTCTTCGTGAAATGCTTCGGCTCTTTCGAGCACTCTTCTGAGATTCTCTGATTTGACCAACCGGTATCTTTTCAGAAGAGGAGAAAGAGATGTCGAGGCCTCTCATTCCGGGGCTCGCTCTGGCGCTCGCTCTGGCGGTGCTCCCGGCTTATCCGGCCCATGCGGTCAAGGTGGGCTACTACGACATGTCCCTGGGCGCCGGCAACTCCACCCAGGTGCCTCCCATCACCGCCGTCGCCGCCCCCGGCGACACCGTGGTGCAGCTGTTTGACCTCCAGAGCTCCGACCTTTCCGGAGTCAACGTCCTTTTCGTCCAGAACCCGTCGAACAGCAGTTATGGCGCCGAGTACCTTAGCCGCCTGTCGAGCGTCCAGGCGGCGGTCGCCGGCGGGATGATCCTCGTCCTCCACGACCGCTATGTGACCGGCGCGGCCGGACCGGGCTCGATCCTGCCGGGAGGCAGCGGCTTCACCGGCCAGCACGACCTCACGACGCCGGGCTCGAACGACATCAACATCCTCGACGCCACCAGTCCGGTGGTGAACGGCCTGAATGACACCGCGCTCGACAACGGCAGCTTCTCGAGCCATGGCTTCATCAACGCCAATTCGCTGCCGGCGGGCGCCAAGCTGATCCTCTGGCGGCCGGACCCGGCCGACGCGCTGAGCCACAACCGGCTCGTCACCTTCGCCTACGCCTATGGCAACGGCGCGGTGATCTACTCGACGATCCCGCTCGACCAGTTCCTCGCCGGCTCCGGCCCCAATCCGCCGCGCGCCAACTTCACCGGTATCTACGCGCCCAATGTGGTCCACTACGCCGTCCTCCTCTCCGGCGGCGCGCCCGACCTGTCGGTGACGATCTCCGACGGAGCGAGCACGGCCGTGCCCGGCACGCCGGTGACCTACACCGTGCGGGCGCAGAACTCGGGGATCGGCGCCGCGGTGGGCTCCCGGGTGCTGGTCGACCTCGCCGGGGCTCTCAACGGCGTGACCTGGACCTGCGCGGCGAGCGCCGGCGCCACCTGCTCGGCGAGCGGCAGCGGCGACATCGACGACCTGGTGGACCTCTCGGTCGGCGCGACCGTGACCTATACGGTGACCGGCACGATCGCCTCCGGAGCGCTCGGCACGCTGGACAGCACCGCCACCGTCGAGCCCCCCTCCGGCAAGACCGATCCGGTGACGGCCAACAACGTCGCCACCGACAGCGACACGCTCACCCCCATCGCGGACCTCTCGGTGAGCGCGGCGGCGAGCCCGTCCTCGGTCGCGCCCGGCGGCACCCTCGCCGTCACCCTGACGGTGAGAAACGACGGCCCGTCGGACGCCACCCTCGTCCAGCTCTCCGATCCGACCCCGACCGGGCTCTCGTTCGTCTCCGCGACCTCCCCCTGCTCCGGCGGGTTCTCGTGCAACCTCCACACGATCGCGGCCGGCACGCAGACCACCGTGACCGCCACGTTCTCCGTGCCGTCGCCGTACTTCGGCCCCGATCCGATCGTCAACCTCGCCGGGGTCCGTTCCGAGACCCCCGATCCGGCGTCAGCCAACAACACGGCGAAGAGCTCGACCCCGGCCGGCGGCACGCCCTCGGCCGACCTGAGCCTCGCGCTGAGCGCACCGCCCTCGGCGGCCAAGGGGTCCACCGTGACCTTCGTCGCGCGGATCGTCAACCAGGGGCCGAACGACGCGGCGGGCGTCACCCTCTCCTACACGCCGCCGGCCGGGCTCCTGCCGCCCTCGCCCTGCTGCTCGCTCGGCAGCCTGGCGGCCGGCGCGGCGACGACCGTCCGGCTGACCTTCGGCATCCCGTCAGGCTACGCGGGCGCCAATCCGATCACCTTCTCCGCCTCGGTCTCCGCCACCACCGCGGATCCCTCGGCCGGCAACAATGCGGCGAGCGCCTCCGTCCCCCTGGGGGCCGACACGGCCGACCTGGCGGTCACCAAGACCGGACCGGCCGCGATCACCCCGGGCGCCGACATCCTCTATACGCTGGTGGTGACCAACCGCGGCCCGGCGACGGCGACCAGTGCGCTGCTCAACGATCCCGCGCCGGCCGGGCTCACCTTCGTTACCGCGGACGCGCCGTGCGCCTCCGGGTTCCCGTGCAGCCTGGGGAACCTCGCCGCCGGGGCGACGGTCACCGTGCACGCCACCTTCCACGTGCCGTCCAACTACAGCGGGGCCGATCCGATCCTGAACACGGCCTCGGTCTCATCCACGACGGCCGAGGGCTTCCCTGAAGACAACTCGGCGACGGCATCGACCGGAAACGGAGCCGACGCGGCGGATCTCGCCGTGTCGCTGATCCGGCCGGCCACGGCGCCCGCGGGCACCGACGTGACCTGGACCATCCTGGTGACCAACAACGGCCCGGGAGTCGCCCACAACGCGTACCTCCAGGAGACGGCGCCCACCCATCTCACCTACGTGAGCACCACCTCCCCCTGCGCCGGCGGCCTCCCCTGCAACCTCGGTGACCTGCAGCCCGGCGCCACGGTGATCGTGGGAGTCGTCCGCCACATCGCCGCCGATCACGTCTCGCCCAACCCTCTCGTCGAGACCGTCACCGTGAGCAGCGCCAGCAGCGATCCGGCCGCGGGCAACAACTCCGACACCCGCTCGACGGACGTGGTCTACGTCGCCGACCTCGGGGTGACCAAGACCGACGGCCTGACCCAGATCGCAGCCGGGATGGCTCTGAACTACACGATCACGGTGACCAGCCAGGGGCCGAGCGACGTCGCCGGGGCCACGGTCACCGACGCCTTCCCCACCGGCCTGACCGCGGTGACCTGGACCTGCGCGGCCTCGGCCGGCGCGAGCTGCGCCGCCTCCGGGAACGGCAGCATCAGCGACACGGTGAACCTGGCGCACGGCGCCTCGCTGACCTACACAGCGCACGCCACGGTGGCGGTCGACGCGACCAGCCCGCTCAGCAATACGGCGTCGGCGGCGGTGCCGAGCGGCGCCAGCGATCCGGTCTCCGGCAACGACAACGCCACGGATTCCGACACCGTCCTCCTGCCCGCGGACCTGCTGGTGGAGAACCCCGGCCCCAACCCCGACAAGGTGACCGCCGGGACCAACCTGACCTACACCCTGCGCGTGACCAACAACGGGACCGGCACGGCCACCTCCGTGGTGCTCGCCGATCCGACCCCGGCCGGGCTCACCTTCGTCTCCGCCGGCTCTCCCTGCGCCGCCGGGTTCCCGTGCTCCCTGCCCAACCTGAGCCCGGGCCAGTGGGCCCAGGTGACGGCCATCTTCGCCGTGCCTCCGGGCTACGCCGGAGCCAACCCGATCAGCAACACGGCCTCGGCCTCGACCGCCACACCGGAGTCGAACCCGGCCGACAACAGCGCCACGCGGACCACCCTGGTCACCTTCTCCTCCGACCTCGCGATCACCAAGACCGACGGCCGCGCCACCCTGGTGCCGGGTGAGCCGGTGACCTACACGATCGTGGTCACCAACGCCGCCGGCCCCAGCAGCGCGACCGGCGCCGCGGTGACCGATATGCCGCCGGACTCCCTGCTCGCGCCGGCCTGGACCTGCTCCGCGGCCGGAGGAGCGAGCTGCGGCGCGGCCTCGGGCACCGGCGGGATCTCCCAGACCGTCTCCATCCCGGTGGGCGGATCGCTCACCTATCTCCTCACTGCGACCCTCGAGCCCGGCGCTTCCACCGCCGTGGTCAACGAGGCGACCGTGGCCACCTCGGCCAGCGCGAGCGATCTGGTCTCCGGCAACAACCTGGCCTCCGACACCGACGGCCTGGCGCCCAAGGCGGACCTGGTGGTGACCAAGACGGACAGCCTCACCTCCGCTGTGCCCGGCACGCCGGCCGCCTACACCATCGTGGTGGCGAACGCCGGACCCAGCAATGCCGGCGGGGTGACCGTGACGGATACGCCGCCGGCCTCCCTGCTCTCTCCGGCCTGGACCTGCTCCGGCACGGGCGAGGCCTCCTGCCCCTCCCCCTCGGGAACCGGCGCGATCTCCCAGACGGTCTCCATCCCGGCCGGCGGCGCCCTCACCTGGCAGCTCACCGCGACGATCGGCGCGCAGGCGACCGGCACCCTCGCCAACACCGCGTCGGCGGCGGTCCCGCCGGCGATCACCGATCCGACCCCCGGCAACAACAGCGCCACCGACTCCGAGCCGCTGACCCGGGTGGCCGATCTGCGGATCACCCCGAGCGGCCCCGGCACCGTGGCGCGCGGCAGCGAGCTGGCCCTTTCCTTCACCATCAGCAACGACGGCCCCTCGCAGGCCCACGTGGACCTCACCGCCCCCATCCCGGCCGGTCTGACCTTCTCCTCCGCGGACGCGCCGTGCGCCGGCGGCTTCCCCTGCTCCCTGGGCGAGATCGCCCCGGGCGCCGAGGTGCTGGTCACCGTCCGGTACCTCGTTCCGGCGGGGTATGCCGGGAGCGATCCGATCATCCACGCAGCGGCGCTCCAGAGCGACGCCTCCGATCCGACCCCGGCGGACACGGCAGTCCGGACCGCCACCGCGGTCGGGCGCGCCGGCCAGGCGGACCTGTCGATCGCCAAGTCCGCGCCCTCGGTCAGCGCCGTGGGCTCGACCGTCACCTACCGGCTCACCGTCACCAACCAGGGGCCGGACGACGCCCTGGGCGTCTCGCTCTCCGAGAGCATCCCGGCCGGGCTCAGCTTCGTTTCGGCCACCGCGCCTTGCCAGACCGGCTTCGCGTGCAACCTCGGGTATCTCGCCGCGGGGTCCAGCCGGAGCGTCGACGTGACCCTCGCGATCCCGGCCGGCTACAGCAGCCCCACCCTCATCGTGAACAACGCCTCGGTGACCGCCACCACGGCCGACCCGAACAGCGGCAACAACTCCGCGAGCGCCACGACGACGCTCATCGCCGCGCCCATCGACCTCTCCATCACCAAGCGGGGGCCGGTCACGGCCGCCGCCGGGCAGGATGTGGTCTACACCCTCACCGTGACCAACCGCGGTCCGGCCACGGCCAACAACACACGCCTCTCCGATCCGGCGCCGGCCGGGCTCACCTTCGTCTCCGCCTCCGCCCCCTGCGCCGGCGGCTTCCCCTGCTTCCTCGACACCGTGGCTCCGGGGCAGACGATCACCGTCCAGGCCACCTTCCACGTCCCGACCGGCTACGCTGGGGCCAACCCGGTGGCCAACACCGCCTCGGTGACCGCCAACGAGCTCGACGGCGTGGCGGCCAACGACAGCGCGACCGCCTTGACCGGCGTCGGCGCGCAGGCGGCCGACCTGGAGGTGACCCAGAACGGGCCGGCCCAGGCGTTCGCCGGCGCCCTCGCGGGCTACAACCTGGTGGTGCGGAACCTCGGGCCGGGCACGGCCACGGCGGTGGTCCTCAATGATCCGGCGCCGGCCGGCACCACCTTCGTCTCCGCCAGCGGTCCGTGCGCGAGCTTCCCGTGCTCGCTCGGCGACCTCCCGCCCGGCTCGGCCGTGAGCGTCCTCGCCACCTTCCGCCTCCAGTCGAGCCTCGCCCAGGGGACGGTGGTGACCAACACCGCGTCGCTCACCGCCACCTCGGTCGACCCGGCGAGCGGCAACAACTCCGCGAGCACCTCCACGACCTCCCAGGTGCAGGCAGACCTCGCGATCACCAAGACCGACGGCCTCACCGAGATCGCGCCCGGCAGGCCGCTCACCTACACGATCACCGTCTCCAACCTCGGTCCCAGCGACGCCCCGGGCACCCGGGTGGTCGACAGCTTCCCGGCGATCCTCACCGGCGCCACCTGGATCTGCAACGCCTCGCCGGGATCGAGCTGCGCGCCGGGAGCCTCCGGAGCCGGAAACATCGACCGCGTGGTCTCCCTGGCGGCCAACGGCACGATCACCTACACGGTGAGCGGCACCGTCTCTTCCGCCGCCACCGGCACCCTCACGAACACCGCCACCGTGCAGGCGCCGGCCGGCATCCCCGATCCGGCGGCCGGCAACAACTCCGCGACGGACAGCGACACGCTGACGCCCCTGGCCGACCTCTCGATCACCAAGACCGACAACTCGGCCACCGCGGTCCCGGGGCGGCCGGTGACCTACACCATCACCGTCAACAACCTGGGCCCCAGCGATGCCCCGGTGACCACCGTCACCGACAACTTCCCGTCCGACCTGTCGGGAATCACCTGGACCTGCTCGGCGCTCGGCGGGGCGACCTGCACGGCGAGCGGCGGTGGGCAGATCCTCGACACCGCGAAGCTCCCCGCGGGCGGCGTCGTCATCTACACCGCGACCGCCACCCTCTCGGCGGCCGCCACCCAGCCGCTGGCGAACACCGCCTCCGTGGCGCCGCAGCCCGGGATCACCGACCCGGTGACGTCGAACAACAGCGCCACCGACACCGACGCCCTGGCTCCGCAGGCCGATCTCGCCATGGTCAAGGATGACGGCGTCGCCGTCGCGACCCCCGGCGCCTCGGTCGTCTACACGATCACGGTCACCAACGCCGGCCCCAGCAACGCCGTCGGCGCGACCGTGACCGACGTCTTCCCGGGTGTCGTGATCTCCGTCCAGTGGACCTGCTCGACGCTCGGCGGAGCGCAGTGCGGCGCCGCCTCCGGCTCCGGCAACCTCCAGCAGACCGTCACCGTCCCGGTCGGCGGCACGGTCATCTATCAGGCGACCGCCATGGTGAGCGCCGCCGCCACCGGGCTCCTGGTCAACAACGCCTCGGTCGCTCCGCCCGCGGGAGTCTCCGATCCGGCCTCGGGCAACAACACCGAAGGGGATACCGACACCCTGGCGCGGGTCGCCGACCTCGCGGTCACCAAGACCACCTCGCTCGCCATCGGCACTCCCGGCGAGGCGGTGGACTACACGATCACCGTGAGCAACGCCGGCCCCAGCAACACCTCCGGCGTCACCGTCACGGACACCCTCCCCTCGGTCCTCCAGAGCGCCACCTGGACCTGCACCGCCTCGGCGAATTCGAGCTGCACAGCCTCCGGCAGCGGCAACATCCAGGATACGGTCAACCTCGCGGCCGGCGGCACCCTCACCTACCACGTCACCGCCACGATCGCCAAGACGGCCACCGGCACTCTCGCCAACAGCGCGACCGCCGCGGTTCCGGCCGGCACCACCGATCCGCAGACCGGCAACAACACGGGCTCGGTGACGATCCCCGTCGCCCGCCGCGTGTTCGACCTCTACACCATCATCCCGTGCCGGCTGATCGACACCCGGGGACCGAACGGACCGAACGGCGGACCGGCCCTGACGAGCGGGACGGCCCGCACGTTCCAGGTTACCGGCTCCTGCGGCATCCCGGCGACCGCGAAAGCCGTCGCGCTCAACATCACCGTGGTGACCCCGGGGTCCGGCGGCTTCCTGAGGGCCTATCCGGACGCGGATCCCATCCCAACGGCGACCGTGCTCAGCTTCAACGCCGGACAGATCCGCTCCAACAACGCGATCCTCCCCCTCGGTCCGGCGGGAGGCTTTCAGGCCCTCCCCACCTTGACCGCGGGTGGAACGGTCCACATCGTGGTCGATGTGACGGGCTACTTCGACTGAGGCCTCATCCCTCGGCCCCCCTCTCCCGTCGCTGCCCAGCGGCGGGGGGAGGGGGGCGGGGGAAAACCCCCTTCTCAAGCGAGGGGGCTTGCGCAGGCGGGGTTCACTTCTTCAAGCGACCTCTTGCATCGGCCGAATTCGGGGGGACGGAAGAGCTCTCCCTTTGGCTTCGAAGTGCCGGATGACATCCTCGACGACCTCTTGGAGCTCAGCGTAGAGCTTCACCGGATCGTCTCCATGGATCCCTGTGATCAGGTCGGGGCACTTGCCAAGGTAGGTCACATCCTCCTCGCTCCATTCGATCCACTTGAGATAGCGATCACTCGGCTTCATTCTTCTTGACCTCCTCGATAGCCTGCCGGACCTGCCTCTCCTGATAAGCCTTTGCGTCGTCACCAGAGCCTCCGCTGACGGTGACGGCCCCCGCATACCGGTCATGGGCAAACTTGCGATGGGAGCCCTTTCCACCACCGGCGACCTCGGAGAATCCGGCATCGAGCAAATCCCGAACGAGCTCTCTGATCTTTCTTGGCATGTTTCGCTCGACTCACAGCCACAATTATAGAACGCTCAACGCCGAGACCAGCTCCTCCGCCCTCCCGATCCGCAGATCGGCCTGCAGAGCATCCACTCCGGTGGGCCGGGGGAAGCCCCACTCCACGAGCGCGAACGCGCAGCCCGCGTTGCGCGCCGCCTCGGCGTCGATGCGGGTGTCTCCCACCAGCATCAGCCGCTCCACCGGGACCCCGAGACGCTCCGCCAGGAGGTAGAGCCCCGCGGGATCGGGCTTCCGGGTCCGCAGGCTGTCGCCGCCGAGGATCTCGCGGAAGAAGCGGTCGAGATCCAGCCCGCGCAGCACGAGCCGCGACAGCTCCTCCCCCTTGTTGCTGAGGAGCGCCAGCGGATAGGTGGCGGCGAGGCGGGCGAGCATCTCCACGATCCCGGGGTACGGCCGCGTCTCGTCCAGGCAGACCTGCCGGTAGTGCTCGAGATAGACCGGCAAGGTTGCGTCGACCCGATCCGCGGGGATCTCGGGGAGGGCGCGCTCGATGAGGAGGCGGGCCCCCTCCCCCACCATGGTCACCACCTGCTCCAACGCGAGCGGCGGCAGCCCGTACCCAGCCCGGGTGCGGTTGACCGCCGTCGTGATGTCCCGCCGCGAGTCGATCAAGGTTCCGTCGAGGTCGAAGACGAGGGCCGCGGGGGGGAGCATCAGATCTCGACGAATTCCGCGGCGACCCGCCGCGGCAGGATGCCCGCCTCGTGGCCGCGGTCGAGCAGCAGCTGCACCGCCTTCCGGCCTGCCTCTCCATAGCCGCGCGTCCAATCGTTGACGTACATCCGGACGAAGCGGTCCGAGCGCTCCGGGTCGTTCTCCAGGCCGCGGGCGTAGCGGATGGCGTAGCCGAGCGATTCCTCGCGGTGGTTGAGCGCGTAGTCGATGCTCTCCGTCAGCAGCCGGCAGAGCCGCCGCTTCAGATCCTCGGGCAGGTCGCGGCGGATGCCGTTGCCGCCAAGCGGCAGGGGGAGGCCCGTCTCCTCCTTCCACCAGGCACCGAGGTCGACGGCGCAGCGCAGACCGAGATCGCCATAGGTGAGCTGCCCTTCGTGGATGACCACGCCGGCCTCGGCCACCCCCGTCACCACCGCATCCAGGATCTCGTCGAACGGCACGATGAACGTCTCCACCTCCGGCTGCCAGAGCCGGAGGGCCAGGTGGGCCGTGGTCAGCTCGCCGGGGATCGCCACCCGCATCCCCACCAGGTCGGCCCGGCCGAGCGGCTGCCGGGAGACGACCACCGGGCCGTAGCCGTCGCCGAAGCTCGCCCCCGACGGCATCAATTGATAACGGTCGGCGAGATGGGCGTAGCCATGGAAGGACAGGGCGGTGATCTCGTAGGTCCCCTGGAACGCCGCCTGGTTCAGCGACTCGATGTCGCGCAGCGCGTGCTGGATGTCCAGCCCCGCGGTGTCGAGCAGCCCCTGGGTCAGGGCGTAGAACATGAAGGCATCGTCCGAGTCCGGGCTGTGGGCGATGCGGATCGTGGTCGTCGTGGTCTCGCTCATGGCGGCACGGAGGCTATCACGCCCTTGCCCTCCCCAGGACGTGATTTCGCCGTCCTCCAGAGATGACATCCGCTTTCCCCGTCCGCTGGGAATATATCTGTAAGACTTTACCTGTCAGTAGCTTGGGTCTATGGCACGGCCATTGCTTCTATGGATTGGTCGAAGGCGTCACGCAGGGTTCGCGGACGCAGGAGGTAACGACAATGAATACCAGGAAATCACTCGCCAAGGTCTTCGGGCCGGTCCTGCTTCTGACCGCAACCCTCGCCTTGCCGGTCGATACGGCGCTGGCGGCCCCGCATGGCCGTGCGGCTGCGCACGCCCAGGCCAACCAGCACAAACAGAAGGATCAGAAGGGCCAGAAGCAGCAACAGCGCCAGGCCGCTCGTCAGCAGCAGGTCGCGCAACGCCAGCAGGCGATCGCGCGCCAGCAGGCCGTCCAGCAGCAGAACCTGCGGCGCCAGCAGGTCGTTGTGCAGCGCCAGCAGGTTGTGCGGCGCCAGACCGTGCAGCGTCGGCAGGTTGTGCAGCCGCAGCGGATCATCGTGAGGCAGCAGCCCCAGACCCGGGTGTACCAGTACGACAGCCGGGTCTACACCAACGGGACCTACTACGACCCGCGCTACCGCACGCAGCGGGGCGGAGCCGATCGCAGCGTCGTCGCGATCGACGGTTATCTCGACGACGGCCGGGACTGCATGCTCCTGCGCGACCACGAGGGGCGCACCTGGGCGATGGTGGGCGGCACCTACGGCCTGGAGCCGGGTGAGCACGTCCGGCTCTACGGCCGCATCGTCGACGGCGGCGCCTGCAACTGGGAGGGGACGGCCTTCGACATCTATGAGGTGCAGACGGTCTGGGCCGACGACCACCACAAGCGGACCTACTACGACCACCTCTACGACGGGCCGTTCGACCAGAACCGCCAGTACGAGGACGACCGGTACTACGACGACCGGTACAACGCCGATCGCGACGGCGGCTGGTGGAACCGCCTCTTCGGCAACTGAGCCGTCATCGTCCCCCTCCTTCTCCTCCACTCCCGGAGCCGGCCGACCGCCGGCTCCGTCTTTTTCGAGCCTCAGGAAGTGAGCTCGGCGGCTCCATCCGACGCCTCGGATGGGACATTCGACCTCTCGGATGGCTCATCCGAGGCCTCGAACGCGCCATCCGACCTCTCGGATGCGCCATCCGACCTCTCTTCTGCGACAGCCGAGGGCTCGGATGCGACATCCGAGGGCTCGGATGCGACATTCGAGGTCTCTGCTGCGACATCCGATCGCCTGGATGCGACACCCGAGGCCTCATCTGCGACATCCGACCGCCTGGATGCGACATCCGACTCGTGGAATGGTACGTCCGACCTCTCGGCTGTCGCATCCGACGCCCTGGATGCGACAGACGAGGCCTCGGATGTGCCGTCCGACCTCTCGGATGGACCAGGTTTCGGGCTACTCGAACTGGATGAACCCCGGCGCCAGGATGCCGTCGGGGTCGTACTTCTGCTTGGCGGCGAGCATCCGCGGCCACTGGTCGCCGAAATGGGCCGCCCACTTCTCGGGCGTGTCGAAGGTGACGTAGCCCGAGAGATAGCGCTTGCCGCCGTAGTGGATGGACAGCTCGCTGCACATGTCGAGCTGCGACAGGGCGCGGTCGATGAACCGGTCGGGGACGCCCGGCAGGATGCCCCAGCCCATCACCCAGTCGCCCGGGGGATGGATGAACAGCGGGACGTCCGAGAAGCCGGTGTAGGCCGGCCAGAGGAGGATGTGCCCGCCCGGTCCGAGCGCCTGGGGCGGCGTGATGGCGAGCACCGACTCGATGAACTCGCGCGCCGTGTCCCAGGGGAGGGTCGTCTCCATCCAGGGGTGCTGCATCTCCCAGTAGCCGCCGCGGCGCCAGAGCTCGAAGACCGGGTCCATGCGGCTGCAGAACTCGAGCTGCGTGTAGTTGCTGGTCTCCAAGTGCCGGTAGGGGGTGAGCCCGGAGAGCACCGCCGCATCGTCCGGCTCCTCCCCGTCGTCGAATTCGACCGTGAGGTGGAGGGGGTACATCCAGTAGGCGAAAGTCTGGACCCCTTCGGCGAGCTCCATCCCCTCGCCGATCTTCTTGATCCCCTGGAAGCAGGGGGTGCACCACGACTCCAGCGACGAGAACGTGGGGTTCTCCGGCTCCATCACCTGGCGGGCGTCCGCCATGAGGGCGCCAAGGTCGTCATAGAGCAGGTAGTACTTGCGGACGTTCGGCTTGGCGCGGCGCAGGAGCACCTTGGCGCGGGTGATGAGGCCGAACTGGGAGAGGCCGCAGCGGACCACGTCGAACAGCTCGCGGTTCTCCTCCCGCGAGCAGGTGACGATCTCGCCCGTGCCGGTCACCACCTGGAGCTCGGTCACGTTGTCCGCCTGGGTGCCGTAGCGGAAGCTCGCGACGCCCAGGCCGGCCATCGAGAGCGTCCCGGAGACCGCCACGTTCAAGTTGTTGGTGAGCACGCGCGGCACCAGGCCGAGCGGCACGGTGGCCTCGACCAGCTGGCGCCAGACCACGCCGGCGTCGACCGTGGCGGTCTCGCCGGCCTCATCGATCTCGTGGATGGTCCGCATCGACGAGGTGTCGAGCAGGACGCCGCCGTCGGTGGTGGACTGGCCGCTCTGGGAGTGGCCCTGGCCGCGGGCGACGATGGGGATCCTGCGCTCGCGGCAGAAGCGCACCACCTCCGCCACCTCCGCGGCCGACGAGCAGCGGGCCACCGCGCCCGGCAGCCGGTCGACCCGGCGGCCGAAGTCAGATCGAAACGAAGCCCGAACGTCCTCGTCGAGCAGGATACGGTCGCCGAGGGCCTCCTTGAGGTCGCGCAGGCTCTCGGCGGTCGATGGAGTCGTGGAAACGGTCATGGATGAGGGTCCTCCCGTTGAAGATCCCGAAAATTTTCCGGAGTGGAGTCTAACCTACTCCCCTCTCCCGCTCGCGGGAGGGGGGCCGGGGGTGAGGGCCTAGGGCGGCCGCTGCACCTCCACGTGGGGCTCGGTCTCCTGTTGCAGCAGCGGCTGGGCCGTGGGCCGCCCGGGCGGGCCGTCGCGTCCGGTCTCACCTTCCTCCTGCCCGGCCTGCTGCCTCTTGCCGGCCAGCTCGGCGGGCAGAACGGTGCGGAACCCCGTGGCGATCCAGCTGTCGATCCCCCCGTCGATGAGGATGGCGTTCTCGAAGCCGCTGGAGAGCAGGACCGACATCCCGTCCTCGCCGCATTTCTGCGTGTCGCAGTAGACGAGGAAGGTCTCGTCGCGGTAGGAGGTGAGCTCGAACAGCCGGAAAGGCAGCTGATCCTCGGGGATGTTGTAGGCCCGGCTGATATGGCCGGTGTCGCCGTGGAAGGCCGCCGGCGCACGCAGGTCCAAGATCAGGATGCTCGGCGAATCGCGCATCATCTCGTAGGCGATGGGCGGAGCCACCTTGCGGAAGGGTGGGCGCGCCGCGGCGCGGCGGCGGAGCATGCCGCAGCCCTGGGTGGCGAGAGCCGCAGCCAGCAGCAGGACCACGATGGCGCAGGCCTGGCGCTTACGAGTCCGGGATTTCACGACGGGCGGCATTCTACACCTCTTCCAGCTCGACCTCGGGGACGATCTCGCCCACACGGACGCCGCGATGGTTGAACAGAGCCGGCCGGTAGAGATCCTCCAGCTCGCCGAGCTCGGCGCCGGCGAGAGAGCCGAGCTGCCGCAGCAGGTCGAGCACGACGCCGTCGCGGCAACGCTCGCCCCCGTCGGCGATCTTGAGCGCGATCCCCAGCGCCACCGGCCCGCGCACCGCGATCGCATAGAACCCCTCGGCCCCCTCCTTGCCCACCACCCGCCCGCCGGTCGCCCGCATCAGACGGGTGGTAAACCGACCCGGCCCCGCCACCATCTCCGGAGCCTTTCCCATGGCTCCCGCGATCCGCTCCAGAGCGGCCGTCAGGTCGGCGGGCACCCCGGCGCCCCGCGGGTGAGCGAGCACCGCATAGGCCCGGGCCGCGGCTTCGACCGGCAGGCGATAGGAGGGGACGCTGCAGCCGTCGACGGCGAGACCGATGGCGCCGGCCGCGACCCCGGAGAGCCGGGCCAAGTGCTCCAGGACCGCAACCTGCAGGGGGTGGTCGGGAGACAGATAGGTCGCGGAGGGAAGCTCCAGGAGGCGGCAGGCCAGGAGCATCCCGGCGTGCTTGCCCGAGCAGTTGTTGTGGAGCGGCGACGGGGCGAGCCCCTGGCGCGCGAGCTCGGCCGCGCTCTCCCGGTCGAGAGGGGGATGGGCGCCGCACTGCAGGTCGCCGGCGCCGAAGCCGCCGCGCTCGAGCAACGACTCGACGCAGCGCGTGTGCTCGGGCGTGCCCCCATGCGAGGCGCAGATCAGGGCGAGGTCGGCGTCGTCCAGAGCGAAGCGCTCGATCCCTCCGGCGAGGACCAGGGGGAGGGCCTGGAACGGCTTGGCGGCGGAACGGAGAAAAGTCGCCACGCCCGGACGCCCGAGCCGGGCCACCAAGCGCCCCCCGGGCGTCACCGCCGCCGCCGCGCCGAAGTGCCAGCACTCCGGAAGCCCACCGCGCAGGACCGTGGCGATCCGGTCGAACAGAAGGGGTGCCCGCGACGCCTACCGCTCGGCGGCCATCGCCGCGTCCGCGGTGTCATAGATGGGGAACAGGTCGGCCAGCTTGGCCACCTGCAGCAGCTTGCGGATGCGCTCGGAGGGGTTGACCAGGATCAGCTCGCGGCGGGCGTTCTTGAACCGGCCGAGATACCCGACCAGCTCGCCGATGCCCGTCGAGTCGATGAAATTGATCTTGGAGAAATCGACGAGGACGTGCCCGCGGTCGTCCGAGAGGGCGCGCTCCAGCGTCTGGGCGAAGAACTGGGCGCTCTCTCCGAGCTTGATCACGCCCTCGATGTTCAGGAGGGTGAATCCGTTGATGTGGCGCTTTTCGACGATCATGCGAGAACCACCCGGCCGGGGACCCCTTGAAAGCCGAGCGAAGTCTAGCACAGCCCGGCCGAGGGTGAGGGCCCTACCCGACGGGACGGGAACGGGCCGGGAGAGCTCCCGCCCTCCCGGACGTGGCGGCCAGGGCGCAGTCCCTGCATGCTTTCTTGCACGGCTGCGCCATGCATCCGGGACTGGAGTGCGCGATGAGCTTCCAGAACCTGTCCCCCTGGGACCGCACGATCCGCATTCTTTGCGGCGCGCTCATGCTCTGGGCGGGCTGGCACGCCGGAGCGCCGGAGACGGCGATCTGGCCGATCGCACTGCGTCTCTTCGCCTGGATTCCCCTCGCGACCGGCGTCCTCGGCTGGTGTCCTTTCTATACCATCCTCGGCCTGTCCACCCGCAAGCCGAAGTCGCCTTCGCGCGATCGCTGAAATGTCGACTCGCCGGTGGCGCCCGATTTCTTCTACAATTCGTCCAGAATGAAAACGAGGGGGTCCGATTCTGCCTTGGGAGCCGTGACGCTCCAACGATTGAAGTGGATCGCGGTGCTGGCGGCCGTCGCCTTCATCCTCCTCCTCGAATATGTACGCCAGAGCATCTATCCCTTCCTCAATGAATGGAAGGGGAGGCTGCTCCTGGACAGCGTCATCTTCATTGGGGCCATCTTCTTCTTCGGTGCCGTGTTCCACCTGATCGAGCGCTTACAGGGCCGTCTGGAGCAGCAGAACCGGGAGCTCCTGGGACTGCACACCGCCGCCCTGGACGTCTACCGCGAGCTCTCGCTGGAGGTCGTCCTGCAAAAGGTGGTGGACAGCGCCATGGTGCTCACCGACGCCCGCTACGGGGCCCTCTCGCTGCTCAACGACGAGAACCGGATCGACACTTTCGTCACCGCAGGAATCAGCGCCGAGGAGCGTGCCCGCATCGGTGACCCGCCGGTGGGGCACGGGCTGCTCGGCGTCGTCCTTCACGAGGGGCAGCGGCTCCGGCTCGCCGACATCCAGCACGATCCCCGCTCCGCGGGCTTCCCACCGCACCATCCGCCGATGCATTCTCTGCTGGCGGTGCCGGTCCTCTGCAAGGGTCCCTTCCGGGGGAACCTTTACCTGTCCGACAAGAACAGCGGTCTGGAGTTCACCGTGGACGACGAGGAGAGCCTGGTCCGCTTCGCCACCACGGCGGCGATCGCCATCGACAACGCCTATCTCCACCGCCGGCTGCACGGCCTGGCGGTCTCCGAGGAGCGCCTGCGCATCGCCCACGAGATGCACGACGGTCTGGCGCAGGTGCTAGCCTATGTGAACACCAAGGCGCAGGTGGTCCGCGAGCACCTGAAGAAGGAACGCACCGAAGAGGCCATGAAGCACCTCGACCAGCTCGCCGCCGCCGCCCGGGAGGTCTATGCCGATGTCCGGGAGTCGATCATCGGGCTGCGCAGCGCCGCCGCGCATGAGAGCACGACGCTCGACTCCCTGCGCGACTACGTGGCCAACTGGGAGGCGCAGAGCGGGATCGTCTGCCGCCTTCACCTGGAGACCGATCTGCGGGTGCCCACCGGCTCGGAGCTCCAGGTGCTGCGCATCATCCAGGAGGCCCTGGCCAACGTGCGCAAGCATTCGAAGGCCGAGCACGCCGACGTATGGGTCGGCCAGGTCGACAGCCGGATCCGTATCACCGTGCAGGACGACGGCGTCGGCTTCAATCCTGCCGAGCTCGGCCGCGCCGAATTCCCCCGCTTCGGCCTGTCCACCATGCGGGAACGGGCGGAGTCCGTCGGGGCCCTGTTCCAGCTCGAATCGACTCCTGGCGCAGGGACCCGAGTGACCATCGAGGTCCCCGCCCAGATTCCGAATCCCGAATTCTCCAGAGGAGCCGTTTGATGAACATCCTCATCGCCGATGATCACGCACTCTTCCGCGACAGCCTGCGCAGCTTGCTGGAAGCCCACGGCCTGACCGTCATCGGGGAGGCCAGGAACGGCCGCGAGGCGGTCGAGCTGTCGCACCGCCTCAAGCCGGACATCGTGCTCATGGACCTCTCGATGCCCGAGCTGGACGGTCTCTCCGCCACCCGCCTGATCAGCGCCGAACAGCCCGAGGTCAAGGTGGTCGTCCTCACCGCCTCGGACGAAGACGCCAAGCTGTTCGAGGCGATCAAGTCGGGAGCGCAGGGCTACCTGCTCAAGAACCTCGAATCGGACGAGTTCTTCGCCCTTCTCGAAGGGATCGGCCGGGGCGAGCCGGGCCTGACGCCGGTCCTCGCCCGCAAGCTCCTCCTGGAGTTCGCCCGGCCGGCCCAGACGGCCGCGCAGTCCCACGATCCGGACGCGCTGACCGAACGCGAGCGCGAGGTCCTGGAGCTCCTGGTCGAGGGGGTCACCTCGAACCGCAAGCTCGCCCGCCAGCTCGGAGTGAGCGAGAACACGGTCAAGTTCCACGTCCGCAACATCCTGGACAAGCTCCACCTGCACAACCGCGCGCAGGTGGTGAGCTACGCCATCCGGCACAAGATCGTGGAGACGCCGGGCATTTGAGGAGCCCCCCCGCCGTGGCAGGCGCCCCCCACTGTAGAGACGCCCCGTGGGGCGTCTCCGCGGCGGCAAAAGACGGTCCGATGGGGCCAGGAACAACGCCGCTAATTGTGACGCCAACTGCGACCTCCCGACCACTTGCGCAGCCTGCGCCAGAGCCGAAAACAGGTCCCTCAGCAGCTGCGGGACCTCCCCGAGCAACATCGGTTGTTGAGGCTTTTGAGGCGGCCTCCCGGGCCGCCTTGGTCAGCGGGCTCAGGTGAAGCCGCCGGGGCCGCAGCCCCCGGCGCTGCTGTGCGAGCCACCGCGGGAGCTGTCCCCGCCGGTGGCGGCGAAGGTCGAGAACTGCTTCTCCACTCCGGGCGCGCCGCATTGGGGGCACTCCAGCCCTTCGGCGCCCTGGCCGAGGCGCTGCAGGATCTCGAAACGATGGCCACACTCGCGGCAGCGGTATTCGTAGAGCGGCATCAGTCCTCCTGACCCGAGAGCTCCTCGTCAGGGCTCCTCTCGAGCATCAGGCGCGCCACCGCGGAGACGGAGGCCTCGTCATGGATCGTATGGAGACGCGGCGTCATGATCTCCGCCACGGTCAGCCCGGGTGTGGCGATGTGCATCCCCCGCATGTCCTCGACCGAGAACGGCGCCTCCTCCCACCCGCGCATGAAGTACTCCGGCTCGGGAGGAGGCGGCTCCAGCGCGTTGGGGTCCGCCGTGGCGCGCGCGATGTCGGCGTAGGAGACCACTCCCACCAGCCGCCCCTCTCCATCCTCCACCGGTGCACCCGAGATCTGGTTTTCCGTCAGGAAAGCCGCGACCTCCTGAACCGACATGTCGTCCCGTACCGTGATCACGTCCGGGTTCATGACCTGCTTCGCAGCCACATTCCAGGGAGCCGTTCTCGCGAGCATGGTGGGACCTCCTCTCACGACCTCAAACCACGACTTCTTCCGCCGTCTTCACCTCCGCGGGAGAGGTCTCATGACGGGCGGCCTGCGGCGGAATGATCAGCAGGTTGCACTCTCCCCCGCGGATCACGGTGGAAGCGACGCTGCCGAGCACGAAGCGCTCGAAACCGCTGCGGCCATGGGTGCCGAGGACCGCCAGATCGGGCTTCCACGTCTCGATCCGATCCAGAATCCCGGTGTCGACGAAGCCGGGCTCGACCAGCGTCTCCACCTTCCAGGGAAAGCCGGCGGCGTGCCTGTTGACGAACCGCTTGAGCTCCTGGTCCGCCAGCTCCTCGACCTCGATGCCGGTGGCCTGGGCCGACAGCGCCTCGCGGTCGAGCTCGGTCAGCACGAACAGAGCCTCCACGGCGGAGGAGGCGCCGGCGTCGATCCAGACCAGGAAACGCATTCCGGCCTCGAACGCCTCGGCGGAGAGCGGCGACAGATCGACCGGCAAGAAGACGCGCTCGAGCGGCAGCTTCAGCTCGCTGCGGACCACCAGCACCGGACAGAACGCCTTGCGCACCACCCGGTCGGCAGTGGAGCCGAAGATCTTCGCCAGGCGCGGCGATTCGGAGGAGCCGACCACGATCAGATCGGCGCCGATCTCCCGGGCCGTATCGATCAGATGGCGGTGCGCCGGGCTCACCTCCAGGTGGATCCCCGCGAGCTCCGTGCGGTCGATCCCCAGCCGCTCGATCTGGACGTCGAGCTGGCGCTGCAAGGCGGCCCGTTCGGCCTTGAACACCTCACCCATGGGAAAATCCGGGAAGAACGGGGCTCCGCCATAGGTCATCGGAGGCGCATAGGCATGTGCCAAGTGGATCTTCGCCCCGGCCCGGCGGGCCAGGAGCACACCGCTCTGGACGACCGGATCGCTCGCCTCGTTGAGGGACGTTCCGATCAGGATGGTTGCGAATTTGTCGATCATGGCATCTCCCTGCTGGAGCTCTCCCAACTCACCCTCTTTCATAGCTCCTGATGCAGGGTATCTCCCGCCGTCAACCCACCTCCACACCCGCGCGGGGGGGCTGTCCACACACGTTGGGGTGGGAGCGGCTACCGGCGGGCGACGGCCACGTACTCGCCCACCGCCAGGCGCCGGCCGGCCAGCCCGGCGGGCGCGAGATATCTCTGCCGCAGGAGATCCGCGCCCGCGACCTCGGCGAGGGAGAAGCCGCGCGCCTTTAGGAACCCCGGAAGGTCCTCGCGCCGCAGGCCCCAGGTGAACGGCTCGCCGACCCTGCGCAGCCAGTGGCGGACGAGCGGGGAAGAGCCCGGGAAGTCGATCCGGCCGTTCCTCTGCGGCTCCATGAAGGTGAAGGCGAAGCGGCTGGCCGGCCCCGCATGCTCGCGCAGGAAGGCGAAGAGCGCGTCGATCTCCGCGGCTTGCAGATACATGGTGAGGCCCTCCGCGACGAGGAGCGTTCCGGCCTCCGGCCGCCACCCCGGCTGGGCCGGTACGACCTCGGCCAGCCCCGCCTTGCCGTGGTCGAGCTCCACCAGCCGGAGATTCGGGCCGGTCTCCATCCCCTCCAGAGCCCGCCGTTTGAACCGCTGGGTGGCCGGGTGGTCGCATTCGAGGAAGAGAGCGCCGGGATGCTCGCGGTGGAGACGGAAGACCAGCGGATCGAAGCCGGCGCCGAGGACGACCACCTGGGAGACGCCCGCGCGGAGCGCCTGGCGCGCGGCCTCTTCCAGGTAGAGCTTGCGGACCACGTAATGCAGCCGGATCCCGGGGATGGTCATCCACTCGCCGAGATCCGCGAGCGCCCGCGCCCAGCCCTCCCCCGCCACCCGCCGCACCAGGCGCGCCCGATCAGGATCCGCCACCTCCAGGAAACGGTCCCACAGAGCCGCCGCGTCCGCCGGGATGAGGCGCGACAGCTCCGGATCGCGCGCCTGCATGGCCATGGCCTGCACGATCAGGAGGGCCGTGGCGCTCGGCTGGCCGTCGCGCATCAGACCTCGGGAAAGAGCGACCGGTGGTGGCGGTACCAGTCGCTCTGGAACCGCTCCTCGGGATCGATCTCGCTTTTGCGGCGCAGGAATTCGGCGAACCGCGGATGGCAGGCCTCGATCTGATCCCGCCGGGCGTATTTGTGATAGGTCAGGAAATAGCTCCCGCCGCGCTCGATCGCCAGATCGATCAACCGGCGAAACGCCTCTGCAGAGCGCTCCTGCCCTTCCGGAGTATGAGAGGTGCAGAGGTTCAAGACCGTGCAGGCCCAAGGCTCCCGCGCCCAGGCGAGGAAGCTGTCCGGATCGCGCTCGATCAGACGGACCGTCCCGTAGATGACCTCCACGTCGTGACGCAGGAAATCCTCCGCCGCAGCATCGAGGAAATCGGCGAGCCGCTGCCGGGGCACATAGATCTCGGTGATGATCTCGCTGGCCCGGCCGGGAGAGCCCCGCCGCGCGTCGAGGTCGGCGTGATAGCCGTCGAAATAGGGGGAGAGCTGGTGGGTGTCCGACCAGTAGATCTGGCCGTCGCTGGCCAGGTAGTGCCCGGCGTAGCGCTCGAAGGCCCGCGCCTTGTCCGCATGGGCGAGCCAGATGAGCTCCTTCCAGTCGTCGTCCGACAGCTCCCGCTGATCCAGAGGGATCGGCGTCTCCGGATCGACCGGCCGGTAGCAGGAGAAGACCCCCTCGTCGAGGAAGCCGTCCGAATCGCGATCGATCGAGAACTGGAAGTCGCCATAGAGGAAGCCCTCGCGGATGCGCTCCGCGAACGCCTCGGCCAGACCGTCCCGGCGCCGCACCTCGACCACCCGTTCGAGCTTGCGGCGGGGCGAGAGGCGGAGCGTCACGCTCGTGACGATCCCGAAGAGGCCATAGCCGCCGGCGACCAAAGAGAACAGCTCGCGCTCCTCCGTCCGGCTGCACCGCCGCACCTCGCCGGAGGCATCGACCAGCGTAAACGACTCGACGTCGCCCACGAACGGCGGCAGGGTGAGGCCGCGGCCATGACCGTTGGCCGCGAGCGTGCCGCCGACGCTCAGCCGGTCCGCCCCGGTCTGCTTCTGAGCGATCCCCCACGAGCGGGGCGAGCCGTTCTGGAGAGCGAGGTAGCCATCGATCAGCGCCGGCCACAGGATGCCGGGCTCGGCTTCGACAAGCCCCCGCTGGCGGTCGAACGACAGGATGCGCGACAGCGGCCGCGTATCGAGGAGGAGGGTATCCGTGCCGAACTGCTGAGCCCCCATGGCATGCCGGCCCCCCATGACCGACACGGAGATCCCTTCCCGGCGCGCCGCGCGCACAGCCTGCACGACGGAGTCGGTGGAATCGACCGCCACGATGCGGCGGACACGCGTTTCATTGAGGGCTGAGTGGATGTCGTTGACCAGGGTCATGTGTATGCGATGTAGGTCCGGACAGGTCCGGATATCCTTCGGTTCAAGGATAGAGAGGCTCTACCTGGTCTGTCGCCGCAGGAGAGAGAGCTTCACGACTTGAGACTTTCCTCTCCTTCAGTGCGTACTCCATGACCAGGTCAGTATACGCCGTGAGCTTATCCGTTGGGGAGCAGGTTTCTGCCATTGCACGGGCAGCGGAAAATTCGCCGCTGCGAGCCTGCCACTTGGCAATAGCTGAACGGGCCCGTGAGATATCACTGGGATACTCGACTTCGGGCAACAGCCTCAGTGTGCGGTCGTCCCCCCGGCCCGCAGATTCGATAATAATCGAAGCAAGAGTCTCTGACCGAAGAATACCATCCCCTTTCAAGTCATCCGCTACCGCCAAGGAAGCGTCAAGGCGACCGCTGCTGGCAAAAGTTGTAGCGATCAAGACAAGAGCTCTATCTCTACCCTCTTTCATATGCGCAGCTACATCGCGCGCAGCCTTCACCCTACCTCCCCTTGCCAGAGCCAAGGATAATTTCGCGAGTACTCTATCCGAAAGCCCCGAGGTCGCCCGAAACTCCGACAGAAGTCGATCTAAATGTTCATTAAGGCGAACGCTCGACATGTTGAGACTTGCCACAGGAAGCACAGAAGACACAACAAACAGCCGCTCATCTTTCTTTTCGAAAGCCCAAGCGATGGTCAGGGCCACCTCGCTTCGACTCTTAGCTAGACCTATTAAATGAGCGACCGAATAACCAGGTGCCTCGAAGCTCCGCCCAACCGCGAGCGGACTGATCTTGGCCAGAAGCGCCGCATCACCCGTATCGACAGCGGCCTCAACCAGGTTATCTCCTCGAGAAAGAAAACCCATTTGGTCCCTACTGAGATAAGGCATGAGCCCAGCAACTCCTTCAAGCAGTTCCTTTACCTCCCTGCCCCTCTCTGCCAAAACCAGCGGCTTAACGGCCAAATTGAAAACCCTGAGACGACTATATGGGTCCAAACCAGAGACCCATGCATCAACCTTGTATCGATGACCGGTACAAATTAAGGCTGCATGGAAGGCTTCCTGCGCAAGAGACATATTCGGCCCGCTCCAATCGCTCCGCGCTAAAGACCAAATATCCGAAAATCGCCCCGCCTTTTCTGCACTCAGGGATATCTGCACGATTTCCTCGCTCCACTCGCTCCGCCATATCACAACCCCCCTGAACAGGCCTTCGCGAAGAGCGCTCAGAGCCTGGTCGATTTCCCCCAACTCTTCAAAGACCTTTGCGCTCGCGAGTAGGGGTTCTGCCGGATACTTCGCTTTCCGGCTGGCCATAACAGCACCACGAAGAAACTGGGCGCACGCCGCTCGTAACTGAGCCCTGTGAGCTCTCGTAGCAAGGTCGACCAGGACCTGGGCACGCTGTTCGGTGCTCAAACTGGGCACAGCCCGATTGGCATAACCGAAGAGTTCCGCAGCTTCGCGAACCTTCCCAGCTCGAGCCAGCGCCTCGGCGGCGATCCCCAAAGCCTTCAGGCGATTCTCAGGATTCTCGATTTTTTTGACTGTAGAAATAACCCGCTCGTGCCGCGAGACCCTAGCCGCGGTCTCCATCAACTCGGAGAGGCCCATTTCCCAGGCACCTGTCCAGACCAGATCCTTTTCACCCAACTGGCGAGTCGAAAAAAATATCGCTTCTTCCAATCGTCCCGATCTGACCAGATCACGGACAGCCAAAGCCTGAGAAGAGGATCTCGCGGAAGCATCCTTCATCTTTTTCCAGACCGAGTTAGCTTCGGCTGGTCTGCCCGCGAGAAAAAGAGCCTTCGCCCAGCCTGCAACGGCTAATACATCTTCTCCCTGCTCCCTGTCTGCCAGAGCATCGACCGAACTTGCCGCCGCCTCGATGACCCGCGTTATTTGATATTCGTCCGACCGCTGCCAGAGCTCCCAGCCGCCGAGAATCACAACCAATGGCAGCAGAACCATTCCCAGTCTCGCTCCAAAGGCTCTGAGGTTGCGTCTCAGGATCTCCTGCGCATCGCGGGTCGTGGCGAAGCGCCTCAGCCTGAGTGCTTCGAGGAGCGGAATCGGTTGCACAAACCGCCGGGCCCAACCTTTCTCTTCCGTGCTGGCGAACGTCGCTGCGGCGCGCTCCTCCCAGAACCGCAGCCTCTCTTCCGCATCTCTCGCCTTCTGCAGAATCGGCTGGGGCGCCTCCACCAGCACTTGTACCAGGTGCTCATGCATCAGCTCATAGCGGGTCTGCCCCGCCTCGTCAGCGGGCAGGGCCTTGACCAAGAACCGGTCCGCGAAAGCTTCGAGGACCAATTCGATCTCCGCGGAGCGAAGCCCGAGACCGTCACTGATCGACGCGACCGTCTGCGGCCATTTGGTACGGGCAGGCGAAATGAGCTTGCGGAGGATCAGCAAGGCCTGATCGCCAGAGACCCCGGTCCGGCGCCAGACAAAAACTTTGGCGTCCTCGATGTACTCGCGGAGCAGGCCGGCTTTGCCACCTCTCCGACGGAAGGCGTCCGCTGAAAAGACCTCGACCCCCACGGCTTCCAGCATCAAGCCAACCATCTGGAGCTCGACCGGCAGGACAGTTTTTTCGTCCTTCCGGCTGAGCCGCCGATCTCTTGGCGGCCGGAGCAGTTCCTCGACAAGAGCGTCCGAGAAGTCCTCCAAGGGTTGGCGCCTCAAGGGGTCGCCCCCGTGCAACGGCGCGAGCATCTCGCCAAGCGCCGTCCGCGCCTGCTTTCCTGAAAACGCCTTCAGAGGGAAGTAGCTTCCGAGATCCAAGGCTTTGCCCGATGAGTCTACCTCGCGGCAGAGCCCCAAAAGGAGATCCAGAAAGTCACTGCGGATCGCGACCAGTACCCGGATCTTCCCCGCCTCGATCGCATCCCGGAGGACGGTCATCAGGCTTAGACGAACTTCGTCTCGCGCCGTCACGAAGAGCTCTTCGAATTGGTCGATAGAGACGAGCACGGGCTTCTGCGACTTTCCTTTCTCCCTCGGAGGCGCTCCTGCTGCTGCGATCGCGACCCGCAACTCTTTCGGTGTGGTTTCTCTTTCAGAGCGACGATACCGTTCCCCCCGAAGGGCCGCAGCCAGCCGGCCCAGTGGATCGTTCTCGATCCGGCACTCGATGACCGTGAAGATCTCGCGGGCTCGGGGCAGCAGCTCAGAGGCGAGAAGCGACGATTTGCCGCAGCCCGATTCCCCCTCTAGGAGCCTGCGCGCCAGGATGAGGCTGAGTTGTTGAGGCTGGGGGCTACGAGAGTGGGGTTCGCCGTCATTCGGAGGCCTCCTTGTTGTCTCTTTTGGCTCTGGTGTCCTACACGCCGCGAGCTTTGACGCGATCCTGAGGGCAGGGGGCCTCCCCTCCCATGGTTTCTGAGGAAATTTCTGGGAGAGACTCATGGTGTAACGTACTGACGGTATAATCGGGCAATGCCCACGACATTTCGGCCCTACAACCCGGAACAGACGCCAGCGCTCCCCTCTTCTCCTCTAAGTTGGTTGCCCGAGGGTCATCTGGCATTCTTCATCTCGGACACGGTGGACAACTTGGATCTGAGCTTGTTCTACGAGCCCTACGAAGGTGATGGTCGACGCAACAGTCCCTTCGAGCCACGGATGCTGGTCAAGGTCCTGCTGTACGGCTACGCAACAGGGACTTTCTCCTCTCGCAAGCTGGCCAAGAAGCTTCACGAGGATGTGGCTTTTCGGTTCTTGGCCGGCGATAACTTTCCGGCCCACCGCACGATCGCCGAGTTCCGTCAGCGTCACTTGGCGGCGTTTCGGAAGCTGTTCGTGCAGGTGGTTCTCATCGCCAAGGAATTGGGCTTGGTGAAGTTGGGAACTGTGGCCATTGATGGGACCAAGGTGAAGGCCTCGGCGAGCAAGCACAAGGCGATGAGTTACGGGCGCATGCAGAAAGAAGAGGAGCGGCTACAGGCGGAGATCGTGGAATTGACGTCGCGAGCAGCATCCCAGGTTGATGTTCAGGAGAACGCTGTGGATGGCGAGGAGAATTCTGGGGAGGAGATTCCGGAGGAATTGAAGCGTCGCGAGCAGCGGCTGAAGAAGATCAAGGAGGCTCAGGATCGCCTGAAGATCCGTCAAGCCGAGGAGGACCGCCAAGCTGGCCGGAGCCCAGAGAAGAAGAGTCGAGCCAAACGCCCTTTTGGTGAGCCAAAGGCGAAGAAGCAGGACAACTTCACGGATCCGCAGAGCCGCATCATGAAGACCTCCTCGGGTTTTGACCAGTGCTACAACGGTCAGTTGGTGGTAGACGCCGAGAACCGTTTGATTGTTGTCGCAGAGGTGACGCAGAGCGCGGCAGACGTCGAGCAGTTGCTGGCAATGGTGGATAAGTGTTGTGAGACCGCGCAGGGGGTCCCACAGGAGGTTTTGGCGGACGCAGGTTACCGATCGGAAGACAATCTCCAGGGGCTGGAGAGCAAGCAGATCGATGGTTATGTCTCGTTGGGTCGCGAGGGGAAAACTCAATCGGTTGTTCCCGGTGAGGACAATCCAGCCACCTCTCGGATGCAAGAAAAGCTGGCGACGGGGAAAGGGCGCAAGACTTACGGCAGGCGCAAGGGGATCGTGGAGCGAGAATGGGCATTGGTTTGCCTGGCCCTCAATCTCAAACAGTTGAGTCCGCAGATGGCGTGGAACTGAGGCGAAGATAGGGAATTATTACGCCTGACTAAGGCCAAGTCGCCAGATTCCGGTGAAACGTCGTCTTGGCAGTCGTGCCAGGGAGAAAGATCTTGCTCGTATCCGATTTCCTGGCGCGCAGACTCCTAGCGTAAAGAAGGGTTTCTGCTGAAGAAGCAGCCAGCACTGGTCGACCTCGGCCTTCCGCGCCGGCAGGTCTTCCCCGGCGACATAAGGCAGGGGTCCACGAAAGATGCGAGGCGGGTTCTCGGTCGCCGGAGGAGGGCCCAGAATCCAGCATGTCAGTCGAACTGCGATCCGCGGGAAACGCAGGAAAACAATGACTGCCAGCGCCGACACGACCGCGATCGGCCACTTCGAGGGGTCGTAGAACAATGCGACCGCGGCAACCACGCTGGTGATCGCGGTCGCGATTCCCTGCCAATAGCGTGCCGCGATCTGCCGTGCCTGCTCGAATCGATCTGCCATCTCCAGACGATGCCCCTAATTCTACTTTGTCAGATTGTCGGGCAGCCCTCCTGTCGACCTGTAAATGACCACAGCATCCCGGCCAAGATCTGCTTCATAGGAGTTCGTTGTTGTCTTTTTGAGCTCCAGGGGTTTCTGGGCAAGC
>WNGB01001351.1_pt1 | contig 40100 bp, 47 predicted proteins | sample 5400681 | NCBI WGS metagenome assembly WNGB01 (sample SAMN13153367, study PRJNA577476) | soil metagenome | isolation source: 115 cm soil or saprolite under grassland replicate 2 | place: USA:California | collected 2016-06-15 | reverse complement strand
CGGCGGCGCATAAGAGCAAAATGTGAATGGCGAGTAGATGCCCATAACGGGCTTGGCGCAATTCACGTCGCAGAGCCTCTTGCTCTGCGGCTGGGATTTCAAGTACGGTAGTTGAACGCACAGGCAGTTTCCATCGGTATGATTTTCTTCGCAAAAAATGTAGTACCAGAAAGAAGCTGTCTGTGCCAATCTTTCTTGTTCCGATTTAGATTGGCATGGGCAATGGCGGATCATCCTACAGTTGATACTCCTTGGATTGCCGGGCGCACTGAAGAGCCGCAAAAGGACGAAGCTATGTTATGAGCGATAAAAAGGCGCCTAACAATTGTTACACCAGAGCGCGTGTAACGGGTTTGTCCATAATCGCCGAGGCTCATCGCGCGCCCGATGAACAAGGTCGTTAGGCCATACTACACGCCATGCGCACATCACTTATCGCATCCCTTCGGTGAGCGGGCGTGATGCCGGAAGAGATCCGCAGGAAGCGCGTGGCTCAAGTCAAGACTCGTCACCGAAAGGACACGAAAGTTCAGCAGTTTCTCGATCGATTGCGCGTCGCCTTGATCGAGTTCGCCATGTTTGGCGTGATTGATGGGTTGCTTGATTACAGTCGTATCAATGGTGGGGATGTCATCGTTGTTTTTCATAGGCGCCGACTCAGATTCAATGACGTTGGAAGGAATCGCTCCACCCGCTCCTATCCCATCAAACCCATCACCAATAATATGCCCTGAAGGCCTCACCGTTGTTCTAACGCCTCTCTGATTCAAGCGGAGCATATCAGGCCCATAGGGCTTGAGCACATTTCGATTGTTCGCTTTTGGGTGAGGGGTCTTCGACAACCACCACACATACTCAACAGAATCTTTTATACGAACGCGCCTCACGCCTACCCACTCAGCGGGGGCGGGCATCTTAGCAGGGTTATACCAAAAGCACTCTTGCGTCAGGCGAAAGCCCGCCTCTTCGACTAAAGCGATCAACAGCTTGAAATGATAAAGAGAACGGGTTGGGGTCCCTTTGTTATGGCTTCCGCCGATGTTGAGGACGAAACTTCCGTTTTCCTTTAGAACTCGGAAAATTTCATGGGCGAACGAAAGGAACCAATCAACGTAGTCTGCCTTCTCAACGTTCCAATACTCTTTCTTAAAGTGAAGCGCGTAGGGCGGAGAAGTCAGAACGAGATTCACGGAATCGGCAGGAAGGATCTTCATCACCTCGAGGTACCACTATCAACGGCACAGAAATCACCGTTGGGGTGTCCAGAAAACTGGACAGCAAATCGATATATTCTGCGTGATTGCTATACAATGGCCTGGCGGAACCCCGCTGACGTGACGCTTCGACAGCCACTGCTCTCGACCCGCCTAGTCCAGGTACTTCCGCAGCAACTTCCAATAGTTTTCTTGCCATCCGCTCTCCAGATGCTCCGCTAGGTCCGACGGGAAACCTGCGTGGTCAAAGATGACTCGGGTCCCGGAACCCTGTGCCTGTAGCTCAAACCTGGCGATCGAATAGATGCCTTCCGGCCACGAAACGACACGCCAGGCCTGGACGATCCGGCGATTAGGTACCAACTCAAGATTTCGTCCCACAATGTGGCCGGAGAAAAGCGAGAAGCCGCCACCGACTTCGCGATCGATCTCGGCCGAGCGACCGCCCGAAAACGCAGTGAACTGCTTGGCATCCAGGAGCGCTTCATAAATCCGCTTGGGGTTTGCCTTGTAATCTTCTTCTTGATGGATGGCCTTCGCCATGATGATTGCTTTCGTTCTTGCCGATTCAGCCGATGCTCCCTGAGTGCCGGTTCGGGCGCCAGTTATTGCCAGATTACCGACCCAGATGGCACTCCCGGCGATCATTTGCCGTCGTGAGTATGGATTGGCGATGGCCAGCGCCGTCAGATTCGTTTTCGTTTTATTCGTCACATTGTCCCCTTTTACTTTTGTCTTCATTGTATCGGTAGTCGCCTTTCTAGCCGCTTCTAGGCCAGATGTTTTCGTAACGGCTCCCAATAGTTTGCTTGCCACCCGCCCTCAAGGCGCTCCTGTTGTTCAGGCGGGAAACCCGTATGATCAAAGATGACTCGGGTCCCGGAGCCCTCCTCCTGTAACTCGAACTTGGCGATCGAATAGACACCACTTTCCCAAGGTTTGGCACGCCATGCCTGGACGATCCGCTGGTTGGGTACCAGCTCAATATTTCGCCCGAGGACCATCCCTCCAAAACAAGAGAAGGAACCGCCGGCTTCAGCGCTGATGTCGGCTGGCGCGCCGCCGCTGAACGCACTGAATTGCTTGCCATCCGTGAGAGCTTCGTAGATGCGCTTTGGGCTGGCCTCGAGGACAACTTCTTGATGGATTTTCGACATTTTGTTTCCTTTCAGATAGATCTGCGTTTATAATAGTTAACCATCTGGTTAACTATTATGATTGAGGTATTCAAAGGTGTCAAGCAAACTGACCACATATCCTGCGGTCGACGATCAGCTCGACCTAGTTTTCCACGCCCTATCCGATCGAACCCGACGGGCTCTCATCGCCCGTTTGGCCGAGGGGCCGTGCATGGTAACTGAGCTCGCCGAGCCATTCGAAATGTCGCTACCTGCTGTCTCAAAACATCTCAAGGTACTAGAGGGCGCACGGCTGGTTGATCGAGCAATCGATGGCAGAATCCACTACTGCTCGTTGATGGCCGAGCCGTTGCACCAAGCGGAGCTATGGCTCGATCGCTATAGATCGTTTTGGGAAGACACGCTTGGCGCGCTGGCTCGATACGTCGAGCGAGGCAAGAAACAACCGAAGGGCTGACCAATGAACGATGAAGAATCCCCTCGTACCGCGGAATCGGCAACGATCACGCTTGTGGTTCGCCGGACGATTAACGCTACCGCCGAGCAGCTATTCGAAGCTTGGACCCAGCCGGCTCACCTGAAAAGGTGGTGGGGGCCGCGCCCTGTCACATGTGTAGATGCCGAGATCGATCTGCGTGTTGGCGGCGGCTATCGTATTGCCAACCAGTTCCCCGATGGAAGGATACTTTGGATATTCGGGGAATTCGAAGTCATCGATCCGCCCCATAAGCTCGTGTACACCTGGCGGGTGGACCCACAATCGCAGTTTTCCGAGCGTGTCACGGTTCGATTCGAGCCGCGAGGTAGCGCAACTGAGGTAATTGTCGAGCACGAACGGATTCCGAATGCGACCACGCGCGACAGACACCAACAAGGTTGGGATGGCTGTCTCGATGGGCTGGCCAACTACTTGAGCTCCAGCGAGGCCCAACGGGAGGAATCTGCGGCCGGGCCTAACAAGGAAGACTGAAAAGGGCTATCACGTCAATGAGTGGAAGGGCTCGTTGGACAACTGGCCAAACTGCGGGAGGTGATCGCCTCGATACTTTCCTTGCCTGAGGAACTTAAGGGCAGCATGACCAAGAGCGTGGTGGCAAAGAGTGACATCGAGTTGGCGCTGGAGTTTCTATCAGGCAAGCGAAGGCCATAGGCTGGTGCTTAGCCGACGTTTTTGCCCTATTGATACTGCGGCCCAGAATCGAAGATTGGTAAAAATCCTGTGAGAGTTTACGTACCTTTGTGCAAATTTAACCATAGGAGGCCAATCGCGCCGATCCTATGTCAGGCGTCGGCCTTCGCCAAGCCCGAGGCAGATTTCTTTTCTTTTTTCACGACGCTCTCCCGAAAGGAGACGTTGAAACTAGAAAACCCCAGTCCGGGATTAACTCGTCGTTAGATGAACCGATGGTCCTGCACGATGATGTTGTTGAGGTATTTGCACTGTCTGAGTTGAGAGGTCACGGCTGACACGCCTTCCTTCTTCAACTCTTCGACGGCGGGCGGATAGGCGTTGCTCCGATCGACATTGATGACCCGTGGAGATTGATGGCTGGGAGCCTTCAGCATCTTGCGTAAGAACCGTTTGGCGGCTCTTGCGTCCCTTCTGGCGCTGAGCATGAAGTCGATTGTTTGGCCGGTGGAATCGACCGCGCGGTAGAGGTAAGACCATTTCCCTTTGATTTTCACATAGGTCTCATCCACACGGTAAGAGTCATTGGTTGAGCGCAAATGAGGGCGGCATCTTTTCTCCAATTCGGGGGCGTAGCGCTGAACCCACCGATAGATCGTCGTATGATCAATTGCGAGACCACGTTCCTCCATCATTTCTTCGAGGTCGCGATAACTGAGGGCGTAGCGTAAATACCAGCGCACGCAGAGAAGGATGATCTCGGATTCATAGTGTCGCCACTTGAACGGATTGGATTTGGTCAGAGTGGCCCCCAGTGATAATGGAATTGGGCCAGTCTATCAGCAGTGAGGACCAGATGTCTGGTTTATTTGCAACAGAACCGCGCGAATACCCCTCTCCTTGACAAACTAGGAGAAAGATACTAGGCTTCTCCCAGCCTAACTAGGAGAACACCTTTATGGACAAATCGACCGAGCTTTTGCCGGGACTGCTCGACATGCTCATCCTCAAGGCTGTGTCACTCGGGCCGCTTCACGGTTACGGCGTGCTCCTAAGGATTCAGCAGATTTCGCAAGAGGCCTTGCAAATCACCCAAGGTTCCCTCTATCCCGCGCTCTACCGATTAGAGCATCAAGGCTTGATCGCCTCGGACTGGGGCGAAAGCAAAAACAAGCGCAAGGCCAGGTTCTACCGCCTGACTCCCGCCGGGCGCAAACGCCTACGCGAAGAGACAGCGGGCTGGAATCGCCTGGTCACGGCGATCAGCGCGGCGATGAAAACAACCCCGGAGGAGGTGTGAATTGTTTGCCAGACTCCGTTCAACGCTGAATGCGCTCTTCAAACGCCATCGCCTGGAAGACCGCATGGATCAAGAGATGCGCTTTCATCTGGAATCCCTGACTGACGAAATGGTCAGGTCGGGCCTGCCGCGCGAGGAAGCAGAGCGCCAGGCACGGCTGGCCTTCGGTGGCGTTGAAGTCGCACAGGAGCAATGTCGAGAGGCCAAGGGGCTGCGCGAATTTGACCAGCTTAGGCAGGACATTCGTTACGCAGCCCGGATTCTGCGTAAGAATCCGGGCTTTGCCATCGTCAGCGCGCTGACGCTCAGCTTGGGCATCGGTGTGAATACCGCCATTTTGAGCGCGGTGTATGGCCTCGTCCTGCGCCCACTGCCCGTGGAAAAGCCATCGGAGTTGATAGTTCCGCATTGGGGGAGGAAAACGGACGCGCAGGTATGGGGAGGATTTTCTTGGGCGAATTACGTGGATATGCGCGCGCAAAACAGCAGCTTTGCCGACCTCTGTGCGTGGGATCAGGTGTCGGCGTCCCTCAGCTTCGGCGAAAGCCGTCACGCCGGCGACGACGCGCGGGCGGAACTCGTCTGGGGCGAACTGGTCAGCGGCAATTATTTTGACGTGATGGGCGTCAAGCCGATGCTCGGGCGCAGCTTCCTGCCGGAAGAAGACCGCACGCCGAATGCTCATCCGGTGGTGGTGCTGAGTCATTCGTTGTGGCAGCGGCGCTTCAAAGCAGACCCGGGCGTCATGGGCCAGACGCATCTCCGGCCTGGTGTTGCTGCTGGCCTGCGCCAACGTGGCGAATCTGATGCTGGCACGGGCCGCCACGCGCGCCAGGGAAATCGGGATTCGGCTGGCGATAGGCGCGAGCCGGGGACGCATCGTGCGGCAACTCCTGACGGAAAGCGTGTTGCTTGCAGGCTTGGGCGGCGCGCTGGGGTTGGCTTTTGCGTATTGGGGGGCGGGCGTAATCCGGGCGACCGTGCCGCCGGCTCCATACCCGGTCAGGTTCGACTTTGCGCCGGATGGGTATGTGCTGCGATGGATGTTGGCGATCTCCTTGCTAACCGGCCTGACCTTTGGTCTGGCTCCGGCCCTGCTGGCATCGCGGATTGATCTCGTCGCCGTGATCAAAGACGCGGCGGCGAGGCCATCGCACCGCGGCGTCGCTGGAATCTGCGCAGCGCTCTGGTCGTCGCGCAGGTCACGATTTCCATCGTCGTGCTGATTTGTGCGGGGCTGTTTATCCGCAGCCTCGGCAAGGCCCGCCAAACCGATCCCGGCTTCCAAACCGATAATCTGGTCACGATGAGGATGAGCCTCGATGCGCTGGGCTACGACGAGAACGCCAGGCAGCGGTTCTGGCCCGAACTCCAGCATCGCATCGAAGTACAACCCGGCGTGCGGCGGGCTGCGCTGGCGAGCGGGCTGCCGCTCTGGGAGGGCAGCAGCCGCGCCGCATGCGGCCCAATCGTGAAGGAGGGCGAGGCCGACTTGCCGCCGAATCAAGGCGTCAACGCCGACTGCGCGTTTGTGACGCCGAAGTATTTCGACACGCTGCACACGCCGCTTCTGCTGGGGCGCGACTTCACTGACCACGATCACACCAACGCGCCGCGTGTCGTCATCGTCAATCAGGAATTCGCACGTCGGTTTTATGGCAGCGAACAAAACGCAATGGGGAAACGCTTTCGCTTTGCGCAAGGCACGGCCCATCCTGAGTGGATGGAAACCGTCGGCATCGCCCAAGACGGACGCTATCGCACGCTATACGAAGACCGGCAGCCGTACCTGTTCCTGCCCGTCTCACAGCATCCGCGCGCGAGCATGGCCTTGCTCGTCAGCGCACAAGCGGCGGACGCTGTAGCGGCGGTGGTGGAAAACGCGCGCCGCGAGATCGCGGGAATGCACTCACGGCTGCCCGCGTTCGGTATGCTGGTGGGGCAAGAGAATCTGGCCATCGCGTATTGGGGGCCGAGCGTGGCGGCGGGCATGGCCTCGATGTTTGGGTTGCTGGCGCTCGTATTGGCGACGATGGGTCTTTACAGCGTGATGGTGTACAGCGTCAGCCAGCGCACGCGCGAGATCGGCATTCGCATGGCGCTCGGCGCAAGCATGCGTGAGGTACTGCTGATGATTGTCAGGCAGGGAATGCAAATGGCATTGCTTGGCATCGTGCTGGGCGTGGCAGGCGCATTTGCCTTGACGCGCGTGTTGGTGAGTTTGTTGTTAGGCGTAGGCGCGACGGACGCCATCACTTTTGTGGGCGTCACGGCTCTGTTGGTTGTGGCGACTTTGCTGGCTTGTTTGATCCCGGCGCAGCGAGCCGCACGCGTTGATCCGCTGGTGGCCTTGCGCCAGGAATGAAGGGGAGCAAATCGCTTGCTATGAAATCAGGCACGCCCCCGAAATCGTAAGGATAAATATGAGTGTTCTTCACCGAGCTTTCCTTATCATCCTCGTAGGCGCCGTTCCGCTTGTACTCATGAGAGCGCAAGACAGAGGTAGCCCTGCTATCCCAACTGCCACACCTGCGCCGCCGATACGTCTACCTACTGATTTAGTCCAGTTCTTCTCCGGCGAATGGACGGGAACAGGTGAGTTCGCGAGCGGGAAGAAGATCGAGGCCGACGTAAGTTTTAGGTCAGACTTGGATAATCAATGGCTTGTGTATCGCCATAACGACTGCGCTCCTGGCATCTATAAGGCGATAGGCATGTGGGGGACTGAATATACCTCCAAGCAATTTGTCATGGTCATCAATAACAATTTTGGGGGGTCACGCTTATTCTCAAGCGAAGGGTGGCGCGATGGGAAAATCGTTTTTTTGAAGCGCAATACAATCACGACACAACCAACTGCCGTAGTCGGCCAGCCGATAAATCAGGAGCGGTTCACCTTTGAGCGCCAAGCCGACGGCACCTTTAAGATGACTTACGAAGTTAGTAAGGATGGGACGAATTGGCGAATTGGGGATTATCTGATTTTCAAGAAAAAGCGTTGAGGAGTGCGTTAGGCGCCAGCAATTCAAGGAGAGAAGTATGACAACGAAAGCAACTGGGATGTTTAAGGTCACTTCGTGGGATGAAAAGCCATGTGATGACGGTTGGGGTGGAACCAAAGTCACCCGGGCAACCGTCACACAATCGGTAAGCGGCGACATCGAAGGGGAAGCTCGGGTCGAGTATCTCATGATCTATCGTAACGATGGTTCCGCAAGCTTTCTTGTTGCTGTCCGTATTGTTGGCAAGCTCGAAGGTCGCTCTGGAGGCTTCGTGCTTGAAGGTACAGGCACATACTCGGGTGGCGTAGCCCAGTGCAACTTCAGCGTCGTGCCCGGCGCCGGATCGGGAGAGCTAGCGGGCCTGCGAGGTACGGGGAGTTTTACTGACAAGCATGCGGAGTATCCAAATGTCCCGTTCAGACTCGACTATCACTTTGAGTAGAGCGCCTAACGAGAGGAGGAAACGATGTGGCAAGACATACGCTTTGGCATCCGAGTATTGCGAAATACTCCAGGGTTCACCAGTGTGGCGGTGCTCACGCTAACGTTGGGGATCGGCGTGACGACGGCGGTGTTCAGTTGGATCGAAGGAATTTTGCTGCGACCGTTCCCCGCCGTCGTCAATCAAGATCGGTTGGTGGCGGTCGCGGGCACTTCGCGCGGCGGACGAACCGATGTGTCCTGGCCGGACTGGCAGGATTTCCAGCAGCGTTGCACGTTGGTGGATGCGTTTATCGCCGACCGTATTTTCAGCACGACGCTCAGCATTGGGGAGCGGGCCGAGCGCGCGACGGGGAGCGTCGTCTCGGCCAATTATTTTCAGGCGCTGGGCGTTCATCCAATGATGGGGCGCGGCTTCGAACCGGGCGAGGACGTGGGGCGCAATGCTCATCCCGTGACTGTGATTGCGTATCAAACCTGGAAAGGGCGATACAACGGCGCCCCGGCCATAATTGGCAAAACGCAGATGCTCAATGGCGTGCGGCACACGATTATCGGCGTGGCGCCCGAAGGATTTTTTGGCACGTTCGTCGGCTATGCGTTTCAATTCTGGGTACCCGCCTCGATGCAAGAGGTATTTGAGCCGGGTGGATACAAACTGGAAAACCGTGACGCGCGTTGGATCGAAGGATTCGCGCGACTCAAACCCGGCGTGACGATGACGCAAGCGCAGGCGGAGATTTCCGCCGTGGCCAAAAGATTGGAGGCCGAGTATCCCGCCACGAATCGCGGGCGCGGCATTCAACTATTTCCGTTGTGGCAGACTCCCTTCAATGGCGCGGGGACGTTGTTTCCCACGTTGCGCATCGCGCTAGTGGTCGCGTGTTTTATACTTCTTATCGCGTGCGCGAACGTCGGCAATCTGCTGCTCGTTCGATCTTTTGCGCGACGGCATGAAATGACAATCCGGCTCGCGGTCGGCGCGGGGCGCAGCCGCTTGATCAGACAACTCCTCACCGAAGGACTGGTTCTTTCGACGCTGGCCGCAGCGGGCGGGTTGTTGGTCGCATATTGGCTCCGCAACCTGATCGCGCTGCTCAGGCCGATCTCGCCTGGCATTATCGTGAATCTACCGGCGGAAATTGATTGGCGTGTGCTGGCGCTGACGGTGGGCGTTTGTCTGATCGCAACGCTGCTCTTCGGACTGATTCCAGCGGCGCAAGCGAGCAAGATAGACCTGACGACCGCGATGAAATCAGACTCCGGCGGTGTAGTCGGGAGTCGTGGAAGAGCCTTCATTCGATCAGGTCTGGTGTTGGCGCAGGTCTCATTGAGTTTCGTGTTGCTGGTTGGCGCGGGTCTGTTGATCAAAAGTTTGCAAGGCATGCGAAACGTCAATCCGGGTTTTTCCACGCAGGGCGTGCTGACGACTTCGGTGGATTTGATCGCCGCCGGATACGATGCGCAGCGCATCAGGAACTTTCAAGACGAGTTGCTCGATCGCATTCAGACGATCCCCGGCCTCGAGTCGGCCACAGTCTCGCGCGTCACGCCTTTCAGCTATCGCAGTTACTCTTCCGCGTCCATCGCCGTTGATGGGTACGAGACCGCGCCCGGCGAAGAGCCTGTCGTGGAATACAACGAAGTCGGCACCGGCTATTTCACGACGCTGGGCATTCCGCTGATTGCGGGCCGCGAGTTTACGCGCGCTGACGATGAAACCACGCTGCCCGTCGCCGTGGTGAATGAGGCGATGGTCGCCCAATACTGGCGCGGGAAAGACCCCGTTGGCCAACGCTTGCAGGTGAAAGGGCGCTGGTTGCAGGTGGTCGGTGTTGCGAAAAATTCCAAGTACCGAAGCTTGCTCGAAACCCCGAAGCCGTTTTTCTATGTGCCGCTGCGCCAGAACGCTTCAGGGCAGGGGCTGCAAATCCGCACGCTACTCGCCCCCGAAATGATCGTGAAAGCGCTGGCCCGCGAAGTCCGCGCGCTCGATGCGAATCTCGCGCCGGGCGAAATAATCACGATGCGGGAGCAAGTAGACCGCATGAGTTGGTCGCAGCGAGCCGCCGCTATTTTGCTGACTGGCTTCAGCGCGCTGGCATTGGCGCTCGCTACCATTGGGCTATACGGTGTGATGTAGTATGCGGTCTCGCAGAGAGCGCGCGAACTGGGGCTACGAATGGCGCTCGGCGCCGGAGCGGCGGACCTGTTGCGACTCGTCGTGGCGCGTGGCCTCCGCTTAACGGCGAGCGGGCTGCTGTTGGACCTGGGCGCGGCGCTAGGCTTGACGCGCCTGATGGGCGACCTGCTTTACAATGTCAGCCCCCGCGACCCATTGACGTTCGCCGCCGCGTTCGTGGTGTTGTTGATCGCTTCGTTGGCCGCGTGCTTTGCGCCGGCCTGGCGCGCGACGCGCATTGATCCTGTCCGCGCGTTGAAGGATTGATTTATCTGAAGCTCGATCGGAGCTTCGCTACTGGAGATGGAAATGGCCCTGAATTTCTTTGTTGTGGCTGTTCTTCTGCTGACTCAATCCGGCCCGAATCGGTCTGTTACGCCGCAGTTCTCCAGTCCATCGCGAGCCTTCGCCTATGCGAACGCTCCAAGGGAAGAATTGATGGCGCTCTTCACATGGTTTCCAAAATGCTCGGCAGAGGCGCCGCTCAGTCAGTCGCGCTGGGACTGGAGTACCAGTGGAACCCTGATTCAAAATATGCGCGTGGCGCGCTGGCCGATAGATACCTCCCTGATGGCTTGGCTTTTGGGAACGCCGGACACAAAGGGGCGCAGACAAAGATGCTTTCCACTCACGGCGACACGGATCGTTGGGAGACTAAGATTCTTGTATCGGAACCCAGCTCGTCCGCCGATATTTCTGGCAGTTCACGAGATCGCCATTGCGGCAGAACTCGCAATAGCCGCAAGAGCCGCCGAGAAACCCGCCCCCCACGCGCTGACCGACCGCCCAGCCCCGGACATCGGAACCATGCGCATCGATGCGCCCGACGACTTCATGGCCCGGGACGCGCGGCTAATCGATTGGGAAGAGCCCTTCAACCGTGCCTGCATCCGAGTGGCAGACCCCGCACGCCTCGACGCGAATGCGTACCTGATCTGGGCCGGGATCCAGAAGCGGCTTTCTTACTTCCGAGAACTCTCCCGGTCTCGTGATCTCGATCGCTCTGTATGTTTCGTTCATATCGCCTCCGACTTCGTTTGACTCCGATGCGACTCTCGGCCGCGAATTGTTTCAGGTGATAATAGATAATGAAGGATAGTCTGTGTAACCCGTAGCAGAGGAACCGTAGAAATATTCCGGCCGTGGCTCATTGAGTGACGCGCCACGGCGTATGCGTTCGGCAAGGTCCGGATTCGCGATGTAGTCTCGACCGAAGGCGACAAGGTCGCCAGCTCCTTCGGCTATAAGGCGGGCGCCATGTTGGGCGTTGATCCCGACGTTCAAGATGAGCGTTCCAGTGTAAATTCGACGGAAGTGATGCACGACGGCGTCTCCGCTCATGTGCTCAATTGGAGTGCCGGTAAGGTCTGCATTTTGCCGCATCAGAAGCATGTGCGATAGCTTGTAGCCGGCCATTTTCCGATAGACATATTCGCTCGTCCGAAGCGTCTCATCAGTGGCGCGGAAGGCGCCGTATTCGCTCATCATCGGCCCAGCCTTCACGCCAACGCGATTACTCGGCCAGGCTTCAAGCACCGCCTCTAGCGCTTCGAAGAGAAGGCGGGCGCGATTCTCCACCGGTCCACCGTACTCGTCGGTTCGTCGGTTGGTTACCCCATGCAGGAACTGTTGGAAGAGGTATACGAATCCGCCTTGAATTTGGACGCCGTCGAAGCCCGCGTCTCGCGCGACTTGCGCGGCGTGTCTGAAATCTTTAACGGCATGCTTGATGTCGTGAAGACTCATCTCGCGCGGAATTTCGCTCGGGACCGTCCCGCCCTTGACGTGAATCAGTTGCTCGGGATTGACCGCGGATGGCCCAAGGGGCAACCGCCCGTCGTCATACAAGGAGCGATGAGAAACGGAGCCCTGATGCCAGAGTTGAACGAATATCAGCCCGCCCGCGCTGTGAACGGCGTCTGTAACGCGCTTCCACCCTGCGCCTTGTTCCGCGTTATAGACTCCTGGGGCTCCGTACCAACCTTGTCCCTGTTCGCTTACAAAGGTACCCTCGGCAATGATCAAACCAGCCCCGGCCCGCTGTGCGTAATACGCCACCATGAGTTCATTCGGGACCTTTCCCGGATTCTCGGCTCGAGTGCGGGTTAGCGGCGCCATGACGATGCGATTTTTTAGTTGCAAATCGCCAAACATGTAGGGCGCAAGGAGCGCTTCTTTTGTGTTTGTTGACATAATTCGACTCATTCGATGCGCTTTGAAAGAGCTGATCGACTAAGGGCTTGTCCAAAAATAACTTGACGATTTGCCGAAAAACTTTTGAAAACAGTTCGAAATCGAGCGGATCGCAAATCGAAATCGTCAAGTTATTTTTGGACAAGCCCTAAGGTCCTGGCTTTACGAGGGAATAACCACGGTCACAGTCTTCCTCCACTGGCCTGGGCCCAAATGTCGCCAACGGCCGTCAACATGTAGTTCGGCAGGCGTGTCAGCGCTGGAAGGTGTCCGTACCGTGCCCAGTTTCCCAGACCCATCATCCCGACTCGTATCACTTGGTCTGCCATATGTCACCTCTTCATTAGTTCGCCATGGTGGAGTACGCTGGCTAGAAGTCGGCGTCGAGTTCGCCGATTTCTTCAGGCGTCAGCGACAGCGCAGCCGCCGCCACGTTCTCTTCCAGATGGGCAACCCGGAGCGTACCAGGGATCGGCAGGATGACCTGACTGTGCTGCAGCAGCCACGCGAGCGCAACCTGGCCTGCCTTAGCGCCATGCGCCTTCGCAATGCGATCGACGGCGCCGCCCGGTCGGGTCAACGTACCCGCCGCGAGCGGATACCAGGGTATGAATCCGATTTTGTTGGCGGCGCAATAGGCCAGCACATCCTCGCTGTCGCGGTCGACCAAATTGTAGCGGTTCTGCACCGTCGCCACCGGAAATACCCGGCGAGCGGCCTCGATGTCGGCCACCGAGACCTCGCTTAGCCCGGCATAGCGGATGATGCCCTCATCGAGGAGTTGCCTGACCGCGCCGAGCTGTTCATCACGCGGCACGTTCGGATCTATGCGATGAAGCTGCCAAAGATCGATCTGCTCGACGCCTAGCTTCTTGAGACTGCCCTTGGCCTGGGCAATCAGATAGGCGGGCCGTCCGTTAGTCGTCCACTGGTTAGGCCCTTGGCGCGTGAAGCCGGCCTTGGTGGCGATCAGCAGTCCTTTATAGGGGTGAAGCGCCTCGTGGATCAGTTCCTCGGACACGTCGGGACCGTAGCTGTCGGCCGTGTCGATGAAGTTGACCCCGATCTCAGGAAGCCTGCGTAGCGTGACGAGCGCTGCACTGCGGTCGGACGGCGGTCCCCAGATGCCGGGGCCGGTGAGCCGCATGGCGCCGTAGCCGAGGCGGTTGATCGCGATGTCTCCGATCTCGAATTGGCCGGAGAGCCTGGCGTCTATCTTGCTCATAGTCGTTTCCTCGTTCTCGCGTTGGAGCAGGCTCGCAAGATGAAGTAAGTCAGATGCAGCGCATCCCACTTCGTCTCAAAGACATGGCCGGCGAACGCGTCGCGAGGACGATGGCGCTCCTGGATCACGGTCCCGTCGCGCCGTTCGATCCAGACCCGGTCGGCCGTGAAAATCCACAGTTCGTCAGGATCGCTGCCCAGCCGCTGGAACACCACGCGGCATTCGCGGATATCGATCGAGCAGCTTGGCTGGAGATGGCGGGGGAAGCCTTTCACCTCGAGTATCGCCCCCGAAAAGTTGAAGCGGACGTCGACGGCGCGCACCCCGCGCCAGCGCTCCATGCCGCCATGCGCCTCGATCGCGGCCTCTGGCAGGTCATTCATTGGTAACCTCACTATGATTACGACCACAACGTTGGCGACGCCGCGCGTCGACACGACGTGAGGCGCCCGAACCCGCGGGCCTCCTGGGATTCCCCTTCACTCGATGTGAACGCGGTATTGGTCCATGTGCTAAAGCCGCCGTGCGCTTCCAGTGCAAATTTGAGCAAGCTATCCAAGGGTTCCCTCCGAACTGGCGTAGACCGGAAATGATGAGCCGAACATCGGGGCCTTGCTTTTTGATTGCTCCTGGGTCGCTTCGTCCTGAATTACGTCCCAATGTTCGACGAGAACGCCGTTCTCGATGCGCAGTATGTCTGCCACAATCCAGTTCACAGGGAGGCCAAAGCCGCTGAAACGCCCGTGCAGGATCACGTAGTCGCCATCAGCGACTACGAGTCCTGGTTCATACTTCAGTGTCGCGGGACTGTTCTTTACAAGGTTGAACAGTCCTTCGCGTCCGGGCTCGATGTGAGAGCTGTGCTGGATGTAGTCCGGCGACCAAAATTTCTCAGCTGCGGCGTAGTCACGTTTGTTGAACAACGTGTCGAACGCCTCTAAAACTATTCTTTTGTTCTGCTCAGTTGTCTTCATCGAGAACGTCCCTCCTAATACATATCTCAGAGTTTTGACCCGCTATCGCCTGGCGCAGGCACAGAAGAATCTCCGTCACTCAGGAACAGCTTCACGTGCTCTAGGAACAACTTTACATGTTGATACTGGGCTCCGTGACTCGAATCGGAGTACACGATTAGCTGAGCATTCGGCAGGCGCTCAGCCAGGATGAGCGCGTTAATCGGCGCAACCACAATATCTTTATTGCCGTGAACTATGAGTGTCGGATGTGTAATCTTCTTCAAGGTGGCGTAACGACCTATTGCCGGTATGGTTCCCCATTCTCTGATCGCGGCAAGCTGTGCCACGGCCGAGTTCCTGGACACAGGAAGGTCACGATCCTCCTTGCGAGAGTCGAGTCGCTTCATGTGCTCGCGTCCAGCCGCTTGGCTGGCTTCGGAGGGGGAGAAGAATGCTCCCAACAGGAACGCAACCGGATCCGCTTGTTCTTCAGGCGATAGTTCGGTGAAGGTCATGCCTTCTCCACCGCGGGGCCCTGTTCCCAACAAAATCAGGCGCCGGACGAGGTGAGGATGGTCCAGGGCTAGCTGCTGCGCGATCATCCCACCCAGGGAGAAGCCCACGACATGAATCGCCTTCAAGCCGAGCGCGCGGCAGAAAGCAACGCAATGTTGCGTCATCTCCACGACCGTGTAAGGCGTTTCTCCTCCCGAAGTTCCAACGCCCGCATTGTCAAACAGAATGACCTCATGATCCGCTGCGAGGCTGTTCGTGACCGCCGGATCCCAGCCATCCATGTTGGAGTTGAAGTACTCCAGAAAGAGCAGCGGAACCGTTCCTGGCTTGCCGAAACGACGGTAGGCATAACGGGTGCCTTTGGTCTCAACAAATCTTGTCGGAACCGTTTCGTGAGTGTAATTGCTCATGACTATCCGTCAACGCTCCTTGCTTGTGTGATTGAAATCCAATAGAACCTTGCCACCACGCTGGGAGTGTTCGATTGCTTCTTTGATTTGGGATGGTTTGTATGCTGTGGTGATTGGCAAAGTTAATTTGCCGGAAGCGACTACTTTTGTTGCCTCAGTCAGCGCCGCTCGAATTTTGGGGAGATACTCTTCGTAATACATCCAGAAGCCGTGGATCTTTAACCTCTTGCCAATGAGATCGCCTTGCAGAACGTGAATCGGTAAACCACTCAGCCACGCATAGATGACGAGATGAGCCCCCGGAGAGAGCACGCTTGCCATCGTCGCCGTCGCTGGACCACCCACGGCATCAAGACCCAGAAGTATTGGAATTCCGCCCGTTGCAATCTGAATTTGCTTTGAGAGTTCCGGCGATTCGACACCAACGAAATCAACACCCAGTTTTTCAATTTCTGGGATAAGCTCGGACCGTCTCACGATACCTACAATGTTGAGATCGCGCGATTTTGCAATCGCGATCAGGCATCGCGCGACCTGGGAGTTGGCTGCATTTAATACAATCCAGTCTTTAGGCTTTAGCTTTACAAATTCGCTTAAGAGAAGAACTGCAGTCGTAGGATTGATATTTAACATCGAGGCCGTTCTGGCATCGATTGAAGGAGGAACGACGAAAAGACCTTGGGCTGGAGCAAGGACTTTTTCAGACCAGGTGAATGTTCCAAATGGGATCGTAACACGATCGCCTACCTTGACGCTGGTGACTCCCGACCCGATCGCCTCGACGATTCCGGCGCCTTCACCTCCAATGACAGAAGGTAGCTTCGGATTTAAGAAGTAAACTCCGTTCGCTAAAAGGAGGTCGCTGTAGTCAATCGGCGCATACTCCATGCGCACAAGAGCCTCGCCCGCAGACGGCGTGTTTGGTTCCGAAACTTCGACCATCCTTAAGTTCTGAGCTGGATTACCGTACGCAGTGAGATGAATGGCTTTCATTTATGATATTCTCCTCGCTCCAAGAAATCTCGGCCTGCGAGAGGACCACCTGCTTGCTGGATCAGCCCTCCATCGCGAAGGTTTCCAAGATCAATTACTGAATAGCCAAATGCTTTAAGTAACGTTCCAACTCGCTTCTTCGCGCCGTCATCGTCTGCCGAAACAAATGCAACTCGTCTCGCCCCATTGACGATCGGATCCGCCTCCAAGTTAGGCGCGATCATGTGGTTCAGTGCCTTAACCACTCGTGCTCCAGGGGCTAGCGCCGCAACAAGCTGGCTAGTAGATAGGTTTCCAATATCGGCCGGTGTGAAATCTCCGGCCTTACCATGAAAAGGATTGGTCCCATCGATCAGAATCTGATTATTCCACTTGGGAAGACTTGCAAGTGTGCCGGGCACGTTGTCCCAAGGAACAGCAAGAAGTACCATTTCGCAAGCCGCTGCCTCTTCCGTGGTGGCAGCCGTTGCTCCAGGACCAAGTTGATTGACAATTTCTCGCAGGCTCTCGGGGCCTCGGCTATTGCTAAGCTTTACCTTATGGCCGGCCTTCAATGCCCGTTTTGCGAAGGCTTGTGCGAAAGCTCCTGCTCCAATGGTTCCGATTTCCATACGCTATCCTTCCTAAGCTGGGCTTTTCAGTAAGACGATCCCGGTTTTTCCCGGACTAGAGACGTGCTGAATTGCTTTTTGAAAATCGTCAAACTCATACTCATGCGCGACCTCGAAAAGCTCTGGGTGATTTGTTGCGAGACTCAGAGCGAGCTCGAAATCTTTTTGCTTTTCATCCTGGGTCAGACGAAACCAACTCATAATGGAGACGCTCTTAAGCGCGACATTATTTGGGATGAGCGAATAAATGTTCGTGCCCGTGTTGCTACCCAATGAACCAAAGTTGATGACTGTTCCACCGTCATCAACAATCTCAGCAAGATCGTCGATCGCTTTTCCGCCGATGGCATCGAAAGCCACTTCGAGCTTGTGTCCTCCCAGGGCCTCGCGAACCTGTTCTTTCCAATTGCTATCGCTCGTTGAATAAACCGGCGGGCCAGGAAGCGCCGATTGAAGCCTTTCAGCAGACTGATTCGATCTCACCAAACGAATGGGGCGGACACTGCGATCTAAAGCAACTTGAGTCAGCAAACGTCCAACGCCGGATGCAGCCGCATTCTGAAGAATATAAACGGGAGGCGTAATCGGGGTTTTAAGCGAATTATGACCGGCTTTGATGAGTACGGATGCGGTGATCGTATTTATGAGCATCTGCGCCGCAATTTGATCGGGAATCTCGTTCGGAACTGCCAAGAGAGAGTTGTATCGAACGACCACATATTCTCCCCAAGCACCCGTTGCTGGAAAAAACGCAACACGCTGGTCTTCGCTAAACCTCTTGGCCCACTTTGCGTTTGTACCGAGCCGAACGATCGTCCCGACGCCCTCAAACCCAGATACTCTTAGAGTTCCTTCTGGAATGGGCTCGACCGGTCCTCCTTGAGGAAGACCGGACAGAATCTGGATGTCACCGTGATGGATTGGTCGAGCGATGACCTTTACGAGAACATCGTCAACTCCAAGCTCTTCGCTCTTTAATTGGCGATTCGCAATTTTTAGAACTTTTTCTGGAGCGCCATACTCACTGTGAACAATTGCTCTGAATTCGGTTTCCATCGGGAACCTCATTAACTTCTGCTGAAATCGGGGTCAGGTGTGCATTGAGCACGCTCTGCTCTGACATTGTCCATCGCTCTATTCGTGTTCGCTGTGTTCACCTCTCGGAGCCGCGCTTTCTTTCTTCCGCTTTTGGGCGGGCGCCTCCGGCCGACTTCGTTCCCGGGACATCCACTCTTTGATATAGGGCGAACAGCGCAGCGCTGAAATGCCATTCGCCTCACACGCGTTGAGAAAGCGAATGCCTTCGACATCTATGAGATCCAATTCCTCCAAATCTAAAACTACTGGTGACCCGCAGCGCTCGATTTCGGTTTTGACCTGATCCAGGTGCTCAGATCGAAACTCCCCGCTCAGCCGAATCCGCATTCTGCGCTTGCCAGGAATCTGTTCAATCTTCAGCGTCATCAGTCTCTCTTCAGCGTCATCAGTTTCTGAGTCCAAAGCCACTCTTACGAGTGCAAAAACCGGTCCATCACAACTCTCTGTGAAGAAGGCGCTTAGAGTTGCCGCATATCCTGAATTTTGAGGAATTCCTGAATTTTGAGGAAAACGTATGTTGAGGAAAACGGTCGATAACCGGGTTCCCGCGGTTCTGATCAGCCAGTCTTTGAGACTTTGAACCGATATTTATCGATTCCCAGGCGCTTGATTTTTGAGTCGAGAGTCCGCGTTGGTAGCCCCAGTTTGGCTGCGGCGCCGGTTGGCCCGGAGATGCGGCCTCGGCTTTCTGCCAGTGCGGCTTCAATCATTTCCTTTTCCTGCAGCAGCAACGCGCCATTAAGCGCAACTGTCTGACCGGCAAATCGGGGAGCCTCCCGCCTGAGCCAAGTTTCGTCCACGGAAAACGTATCACCGTCGCTGAGGATGACGGCCCGCTCGATTACGTTTTGCAGCTCACGAATGTTGCCTGGCCATTGGTAGGCTTCGAATAGTTTGATGATTTTTTTATCGATTGTTCTGAACTTCTTTCCAGCCTTCTTTCCAAAGCGACCAATGAAGTATTCGATGAGCAAGGGAATGTCATCCGCGCGCTCGCGCAACGAAGGCATTTGGATAGGCACGACATTCAGTCTGTATAGGAGATCTTGACGAAACTTTCCCTCGGCAACCAGCGCGTTCAAATCACGATGAGTAGCCGCCAGCACTCTGACATCGACGGGAATAGGCTTGTTATTGCCAACGCGTTCGATTTCACGTTCTTGCAGCACCCGTAACAGCGCGATTTGGATCTCCGGGGGCAAGTCGCCGACTTCGTCCAGAAAAATTGTCCCGCCATTCGCCGATTCAAAACGTCCCAGGCGTCGTTGCGTTGCGCCGGTGAAGGCGCCTTTCTCGTGACCGAAGAGCTCGGAAGCAATCAGCGATGGTGGGATTGCGGCGCAATTCACGCCGATAAACGCACGTTCCGCGCGGTTGGATCGCTTGTGGATGGCGCGACCTATCAACTCCTTCCCTGTACCGGTTTCGCCCAGAATCAAAACTGTGGAATCCGAAGGCGCCACCTTGGCGACCTGGCGTAGCACTTTACGCAGCGCTTCCGAAGAGCCGACAATGTCCTCAAACATCGATTCCCGATCGATTTGCTCTCGCAACGCCAGGTTTTCGTTGCGTGTCCTCTCTTCGGCCTGGACGCGGTCATCGATGTCAGTTCCCGTCGCATACCAGCGAACCACAGACCCCTGCTCGTCACGGAAAGGGTTGTATCGAATTAGAAACCAACGATAATGGCGGTCCTTCCGTAGGGCTCGTAGTTCGACTTCGAACGGAAGCCCGCGTGCGAGAGCAGCTTTGCGCACGTCCCGTAATCTCTGGAGGTCGTCCGGGTGGAAGATTCGTTCGCGAAAGTGCGGGGCGATCACATCTTCAGCAGTGAGGCCCGTATAATCGAGCGTCGATTGGTTGGCATAGAGCGGCGCGCCAGACGGGTCCAGGACGACGATCGTATGCGGTATCGCGTCGGTAATCCGGCGAAGCTCGCGTTCATCTTCCCGCAGCTTCTCTTCCGTCTGCTTGAGGATTTCAATATCAGTGCTTGTTCCGTACCACCTAATAATCTTGCCTGTCCCGTCGCGTAGTGGCTCGACCCGAATGAGAAACCAACGAAAAACTCCATCATGGCGGCGAAGACGCGCCTCGACCTCCCCCGGTTCTCCTGAGGCCAGCAACTCCAGCCATTTATCCATTAACCGCGGCAAGTCTTCAGGATGAAACGCAGCTTGCCATCCCCAGCCATGCGACTCTTCGGGAGAGAGACCTGTGTAGTCATGCCATCGTTTGTTCAGGAACTCGTTCGGACCATCCGGTAAATTGCACCAGGCCAGCGTGGGGATCGTATCGATCACCTGCCGAAGTTTGGCTTCCGAGCTCTTGATCTCATCTAGCGCCGTCCTGAGAGCTTCATGCCATCGTTGTCGTTCAATTGCGATGCGAGCGATGTGGCCCGCCGACTCGACCAATTCAAGATCTCGACCGCTCGGAGTCCGTGGCTCCGAATAGGAGATGCAGAAGGTACCGAGAACTTCTCCACCTGTCGATATGAGCGGTTCGGACCAGGCCGCACAAACTCCATGATTTAAAGCCAGGCCTCGAGCGTCATCAGGCCAGCGCGGATCGTCGGAGATATCCGTAATGATCACTCGGTCTTTTGTAAACGCCGCGGTTCCGCAAGAGCCTCTGTTGGGACCGATCGGCCAAGGTGTGATGGCCCTCGCAAATTCGGGTGGGACATGAGGGCCAGCAATCGGCAATAGCTGGTTGCCGTCCCGATCCATCAAACAAACAAACGAAGTTGCAGAGGCGTGGTCATCGATGGCGGCGCATAAATTATTCAGGACATCGGAGAGGTTCGCTCCATTGGCAATCATCTCGAGCGTTCGGTTTTCGGCGGCGCGTAGCGTTTCGGTTTGCTTTCGATCCTCGATGTCAGCCGCTGTCCCATACCATCGGACCAATGCGCGACTCTCATCGTGCAGCGGTTCACGGCGAAGCGAAAACCAACGGAAGACGCCGTCAGACCGCCGCAGCCGCACTTCGCACTCACGCGCGGTATTGACGTCACGGAGCGCTTCCCATTTCTCCGCCAATGCGGGAAGGTCATCAGGATGAATCGCGGTCTTCCATCCCCCGCCATACGACTCTTCAGGGGAGAGACCTGTGTACCCCGTCCATCGCTGATTTACGAAGTCTACGGAACCGTCCGGATGACTGGACCACGCAAGCGCGGGGATCGTATCAATGATCCTCCGAAGTTCGGTTTCGTTAAGGGCATTCACCAGGTCCCCTCGAGATTGCGGTTGGTCGCATACCTCGGCGCCCTTCCGATCTTCCGTTACGAATGGAGTAAGATGCTTATTGTCGGGACTCTCCGGACTCGTTGTAGACTCTGTCACGGCGGAATATCGCTCGGCGTTCATAACATCTTCATCATCGCTCTAGGCGTGTGTCTGTCTAGGATATGTTACCAACAAATCTGGCATTGATATCGTTGACTCACCTGAGCGTGGAGACTGAGGTGATTGCGATTCTGAACCCCAGGCAAACGGGTACAGGGGGTCCCTCCTTGCCAGGGAGCCTCGCTCAAAAGGTCAACTTAGGTCCTCCTTCTGATCAGGCTCAGTCCATCAGCCTCTTCTGATCTGTTCTTCCTATCGGGCGCTGGAGCCCATCTCTGCAGCGCCACGCCCGCTAGTTTCCTGCCCATAGTTTGCCGCCTTTAATTGGCCAGACGCCGCTCACAGTATGCCTGAGCATCACAAGAAATGCGTCCCTCGATTGAGGTTTTTTGTGCTACCACTTTTGACAGCCTGCTAAATACCACTATCGTGGTAGGCGGGAATGATAGGGCGCCGCCGCTCAGGACGGTCTAGTCATCATGGTTAGCCACTCCTATGGCGGGGTGGTGATCACAGAAGGCGGGAACGATGCAAAAGTGGCGGGCCTTGTGTACTTTTGCGGCCTTCGCTCCGGATGCGGGGCAATCCATCACAGACATCAGCGCCGTGTTTCCGAAGCCGCTCGGGCTAGATAAGCTCGTCCCGCAACCCGATGGCTTCCTCTTGCCGGCGCCAGAGGGGTCTGCGGTTACGCTCTAGGTCGTGCCGCGAGCGGCTTTGATTCAAACACCCTGCCGTTCGACGGGCGCCTTATAGTCGGCGAGGCCGCCGGGATAGATCGCAAGGGCCAGTTCGACGAGATTGATCGATTCGCGAAGTAACTTGACCTGTCCGTTTTCCGCAACAAGCCGTCCGACAAAGAGCTATTGCTTACCTTCCCCGGGCTTGTTCCCCCCTGAGAGTCATGCATGTACTCGTCGCACGCGCCACCAAGCTTCCTTTATCGTCCGTTATATCGCACTCGACCATCCCCACCGTGCGCCCCTGTTTGACCACTCGCCCCACAGCGATAAGGCGAGCTTTCCAGACCGGCTTCAGGAAGTTTATCTTGAGTTCAAGCGTTGTGAAGGATTCACCCTCGTCGAGATTGGACGAGTAGGCGACCCCCATCGCGATGTCGGCTATGTCGCAGAGCACGCCGCCGTGCAGCGTGCCCATCGGGTTGGCGTGCGCTTCGGTCGCTTGAAACTCTACAACCCCTTCGCCGGGTTTGACCGAGATCAAGTCAAAGCCGATCAGTCGTGCGATTGGCGGTGGGGGCGCATCTCCCCGAATGATTGCCTCACTGTGGTCGAGCATCTTTGCCATAGGCTTTCGTATCCTGACCTTTCGATGACGGAGATAGAAACTGATTAGGTCAATCAGCGATCTACAAGACGCTCACATTGTCTAAATCAACTTTGCGCTGAGATGTATTTCCGTTCCGGCCAGCGCCTTCGATACCGGACAGTTCTGTTTGGCGTCAAGCGCATACTGTTGAAATGTCGCGTCGTCGATGCCGGGCACCCTGGCTTCGGTTTCAAGCTCAATCCGGGTGATGGCAAACGCGTCGCCAACTTTTTCCAGTTTCACTCTTGCTTCGGTGTGGATACGCTCCGGCGTGAGGCGTGCGCGCGAAAGTTGCGCCGTGAGCGCCATGGTGAAACAGCCCGCGTGGGCCGCGCCCAGCAGCTCTTCCGGGTTGGTCGCCGATTGCCCTTCCTCGAACCTGGACTTGAACGAATAGGGGCCTTCGAACGCCCCGCTCCCGACTTTCAGCCTTCCGGCGCCTTCGGCCAGATTGCCGTTCCATTCCGCTTCCGCTTTTCGTGTTGGCATTACGTCTCCTTTCGATTTGCTGTGTGATTCATTCTGGATTTCGGTATCTCGCTCTCGTCAAAGCATACCGCGCGGAGTCAACTAGACTTGCGCGAAACCGCCGTCGACGAAAAGCTCCGCGCCGGTGATATAGCTGGCATCGTCTGACGCAAGAAACACGACTGCCTTCGCGATCTCATCGGGGGCGCCGAGCCTGCCGAGAGGAACGCTGTTGGAGATCATCTTCAAGCGTTGCTGGCCGGTTGCCGATGAAGCCAGCAAGTCATTGAGTCCTGGCGTGTCGGTGGAACCTGGGCTTACCGCGTTCACGCGAATGTGGCGATCCTTCAAGTCTGTCGTCCATGTACGCGCGAACGAACGCACGGCGGCTTTTGTAGCGCTATAAACACTATTCGACGGCAACCCTTTACTGGCGACGATGGACGCGTTCAGGATGATAGAGGCGCCGTCCGGCATGAGCGGAAGCGCCTTCTGCACCGTGAAAAGGAGGCCTTTCACATTGATGTTGAAGATCGAGTCATAGAAGTCCTCGGTTATCTCGCCGAGGGGAGCATATTTCGCGACGCCGGCGTTCGCGAACACGATATCGAGCCTGCCCTTCTCCCGCCTGATTTGCGCGAAGAGGCGATCAAGATCGCCGAGGTCCGACACGTCTCCTTGTACGCCGGTCACATTTCTTCCGATCTCCCTGACGGCCGCGGCCAACTCCGATTCACGTCGCCCTGTGATGAACACGTACGCTCCTTCGCTTACAAACCGCTTCACCGTCGCAAGGCCAATGCCGCTATTGGCGCCGGTAATCAGCGCGATTTTTCCTTCAAGCTTACCCATCTGGCTCTCCTTGGTTGTAATTTCTCTCGCTGTTCTTTGTGAACCTCGGCGCTCCGCTCTGCCGTCGCCCCGAGCTCATCCAAATGATCGAGAACGACAGTCTCTTTCAGGCAGGCGCCGAGCCGCCTGTGTCGGCGCGCCTTCCTCAACGTCGCGCGCCCCTCATCTCGATTCCTCGGCGAGCGCCTGCTCGCACAGTTTTTTCCCCGCCTGCAGAAACTCGTCACTGAGTCTCGTGCCCGCCACCGCTCGCGATAACGACAGAGCGCCGTACATCAGGGCGATCAAACCGAGCGCCCTTTCGCGGCCATCAACCCCGGCGTCGAGCATATCGGAGAGCGATCCGGCGAAGCCGGACAACTCTTTTTCTAGCGCGCTCCGATATGGCTCACCCTCCCGCGCGACCTCCGGAGCGGCGCTGGGAAGCAAGCAGCCCGTTTCCTTGTTGTCGCGATGCTTGCGTGAAAGGTACTGCCTGATCACGCCGAGCGCCCGTGCGCGGGGCGATTCGCCCCGCGCGGATTTCAAGAGGGGGTCCCAGGTCGCGCTCGCCGCGCTCCGAAGCGCCTCGACGAAGAGTTCCTCTTTCGAGTCGAAATGGTTGTAGAACCCCCCGACCGTGAGCCCCGCCCCCTTCATGACGTCCATCACCGAGCTTGCTTTGATACCCCTCTCGCGAAGGAGCGTGGCGGCAGAAGTGGTGATCGCTTCACGGGACTTCTCTTTCTGTTTAGTTTTCTGATTCATGTCGTAACCTCGCGTCGAACTGCGCCGACCACGCCGCCGGGCGAGTCCAGCGGGCGGATGCGCGCTCACATCGCATCGGTCGGCGTCGTTTTTATGGCAAATGCTTGTCGAGCATTTGCGAGATGTAGTCTTTGGCGTTCGGAGGGACGCCGACGACGCGCTCGGCCTCCTTGCCGTCGCGGAAAAGGATCAGGGTCGGGATCCCCTTAACGCCGTAGTTGGATGAGCTACTGATGTTCTCATCCACGTTCAGTTTCACGATCTTTGCCTTGCCCTGATACTTCTCGGCCACCGACTCGACCGTCGGTGAGAGCATCCGGCAGGGCGCGCACCATGAGGCCCAAAAGTCCACCAGCACGGGCTGGGACGATTTCAAGACCTCGCTCTCGAAATTCGTATCATTAACCTCAGTCACAAATTCACTCATGAACCTCTCCTTTCATATTACGGCTGTAATATTACAGTGATAATATACTCGTGTCAAGTCATTTCTGATTCGGATAGTCATACTGAACAATCGACTTTGCCCTGGTGAATAACACCTGTGGCCTCCTTTCTGACCACGACAACCTCATTTCGTTTGCCACTCATTTATAACTGCTTTATATTACGAACGTCATATTATATCCCCATGCGTTACTCGAAGGAGCACAAAGCGGAAACTCGCCGGAAGATTCTCGACGCCGCGGCGCGGTTGTTTAAGGAACATGGCTACGACGGCGTCGGTGTGGACGCGATTATGGCCGAAGTCGGTTTGACGGCTGGCGGCTTCTATGCGCACTTCACTTCCAAGCAAGCGCTCTTCGCCGAAGCGATGTCCGTCGCTCTGGAAAAGAGTGACGTTCTGCGCCGGGCGAAAAATCGGCCCGCGCAAAGCCGTCATGCGCGGGGCCGAAGGGCGGCATCCCAAAATCCTCTCCACGCTCTGATTAATGGCTATCTGAGCCGCGCGCACCGTGACGCGATCGCCGACGGGTGCCCGCTGCCGGCGCTGACGCCCGACATTGCGCGCTCCGGCGAGGCCACGCGCGAATGCTATGAGCGGAAGCTTCGGCAGTTCCTCGTTCAAATTGAAGCCGACCTGCCCGACGGGTTGTCCCCGCAATCCGACCGGGCGTTGGCGCTGATAGCGCAGTGTGTCGGCGGGCTGATGCTGTCTCGGGCGGTCAAAGACGAAAAGCTCTCCGACCAAATACTGAGAGCCTGCCGTCAGGCGGCGATCAAAATCTGCAAGTAATAAACAAGACCCCACAACAAATATGGCTAGGCTCCAATAACCGGAGGTTTCTGATGAACTCAACCGAGACGACCAGTCAATGGGTTCCGACGGCTTGCATCCTGTGCAGCCTCAATTGCGGCCTTGAGGTTCAGATCGGCGGCGTAGACGGCCGTCACATCGAACGCGTCCGCGGCGATAAGGCGCACCCGGCTTCGCAGGGCTACACCTGCGAAAAGCCCCAGAGACTGGATTACTACCAGAACGCCAATGACCGGCTGACGGCGCCGCTACGGCGGCGGCCCGACGGCGCTTATGAAGAGATCGATTGGGCCACGGCGATCGCCGAGATCGCCGAAAAGTTTCTCGACATCAAGGCGCGCCACGGCGGCGAGACTATCCTTTATTACGGCGGCGGCAGCCAGGGCAATCATCTCGGAGGCTCCTACGCCGACAGCACACTGAAAGCGCTCGGGAACAAGTTCCGTTCCAACGCACTCGCGCAGGAGAAGACCGGAGAGTTCTGGGCACAAGGTCGAATGATGGGAACGGGCGTTCACGGCGACTTTGAGCATTGCGAGGTCGCAGTCTTCATCGGAAAGAATCCCTGGCAGTCACATGGCTTCGCCCGCGCCCGCGCCACCTTGCGTCAGATCGCCAAAGACCCCGGCCGCTCCATCGTGGTGATCGACCCACGCCGGAGCGAAACGGCGGAGATGGCCGATTATCATCTGGCGATCAACCCTGGCGCCGACGCCTGGTGTCTCGCCGCGCTGGTGGCGATCCTGGTTCAGGAGGGTCTGGTCGCGCGCGAGTGGTTGGCCGAACATGCCGTAGGGTTGGAGACGGTCGAACCCGTCTTTATGGCGGTTCCTGTCGCCGAGTACGCCCAAATCTGCGGCGTGCCGGAGGAACGTTTACGCGAGACCGCGCGGCGGATAGCGCGGGCGAAGAGCGTTTCGGTCATGGAAGACCTCGGAATGCAAATGTCTGTGCATTCGACGTTGGGCAGTTATCTCAACCGTCTTGTCTGGTTGCTGACGGGAAACTTTGGCCGGCAAGGGACGAACTATGCGTTCGCCCCGCTCATCGGCCTGAATACGCTCAGTAAAGGCGGCGGTCTCAGTAAGGATAGCGGAGAGAAGGTCGAGAAGCGCAGCCCGGTGGCGGGCGCCCGCATCATCACGGGACTGATCCCTTGTAATGTCATCCCCGAAGAGATTCTGACCGATCATCCCAGGCGCTATCGCGCGATGCTTGTCGAAAGCGGTAACCCCGTTCACTCTCTGGCCGACAGCCAGAGGATGCGCGCGGCGCTCGGGAGCCTGGAACTGTTGGTGGTGATCGACGTGGCGATGACCGAAACGGCCCGGCTGGCCCACTACGTCCTCCCCGCCCCGAGCCAATTCGAGAAGTATGAAGCCACTTACTTCAATTTCGATTTCCCCAAGAACTTCTTCCACCTTCGCCGTCCGTTATTCGAGCCGCCGCCAGGAACCTTGCCCGAACCGGAAATTCATGCGCGTCTGGTCGAGGCCCTGGGGGCGCTAACGCCTGACGATCTGGATCCGCTTAAAGCCGCCGCCGAGAGGGGGCGCGGCGCATTCGCCAAGGCGTTTTTCACGGCGATGACTACCAACCCGGCCATCTCGAAGTTTGCGCCAGTAGTCCTCTACCGGACGCTCGGCCCGACTTTGCCGAACGGCGCCGCGTCAGCGGCGATTCTGTGGGGAGGCTGCCATCTTTACGTACAAGCCAACCCCGAATCGGCGGCGCGCGCGGGCTTCGACGGAGACCCGTTCACGGCGGGCGAAAAACTCTTCGACGCGATTCTCAACAGCCCCTCCGGCGTCGTATTCGCTTCGGATGAATATGAAGACAGTTGGAAACGCGTACGCCTGCCCGGGAACATGGTCAATCTGGTGATCCCCGAATTACTTGCCGAGATGCAAAAGCTCGCGACGGGGCCTCCACGGCGGAGTTCCGATTTCCCCTTCATTCTGTCCGCGGGCGAGCGCCGCTCGGAGACCACCAACACAATCATCCGCAATTCTGACTGGCGCAAGAAAGGACGCGCCGGAGCGCTGCGCGTCAATCCGCAAGACGCCCATGCGCTGGGGCTGTCGAACGACGACCGTGCGCGGTTAATCACCCGCCGCGGCAGCGCGGAGGTGACAATCGAGGTTTCGGAAATGATGCGGACCGGCCACCTCTCGCTGCCGAACGGCCTCGGGATGGATTACGACGCTGGTGATGGAGTCACACTGCGGATAGGGGTATCGGTCAACGAACTGACGGCCAGCGAAGACAGAGATTTCCTGGCCGGCACGCCCTGGCACAAACACGTGCCTGCCCGTCTGGAGCCGATAATCTAAAACAGCGTAAGGAAAAATCTGTATAACTGACATTTGCTGAGAGGGAGTCATGCCAAGAATATTGGTCATCTGTGATGAGACTAAAGAGCTATCGTGGTTGTGGGAAGCGCCTTCATTACAGAGTTGCGTGATTGAGACGGTCGGCGAGGAGGCCGATGTCTTACAGCTTCTGCGCCGTCGTGATTTCGATATTGTGGTGACGAGTATCGCGGCCCCGAGGAAGTCGGACTTCGCGCATCTGAGCGAAATTCTCCGCATCCGGCCGGGATTACGACTTATTCTGTTGGCCCCGGAAACTACGTCGAATGACTTGATCGCGGCCTTGCGCGCTCACGTCTTCGCCTGTTTCAGCGCGCCATATAATACTGGTGATATCATTGCAATGATCGGCCGCGCGCTTGAAGAACGTGATTGGAAGGACGGCATCGAAGCTCCGTACGCAGCGCTCCATCGTCTACTATTTCCGCGACCCCGGCCCCGGTTTCAATCGCGAACGCCTGCCGCATGCCCCCGGCTCTAATACGATCGAAAATCCTATCGCACATATTGAATACCGCGAGGCCCATGGGATGCGCCCTGGCGGTTTCGGCATCATGCTGACAAAACAACTGGTGGACGAAGTGATTTACAACGAAATTGGCAACGAAGTTCTACTCATCAAACATACTTGCTAACGTTTTAGGTAGCTTTTCTTCACCTGATCTACTTAATTACTCGCCTCGGCGATAAAATCGCCCGGCTTGTCTCCTGCGCTGAGCAAGCTCTTGGCAATGTCATAAAACTTCAACCGGTCTTCGAGGCCGTTCAACCCGCCATTAATTCGACATGTGATGGTGGTGAAGGCTCCTACGCCAGCCACCATAGTCCGCAGCGTAGACACCATCGACATATGGCCTGTCTGAACGCCCTCGCGCCCCCACTAAGGCTCACACTTCAACAATGCGCCGAGGATTTACGGCTTCACTGCTGACGCAATAACAGTGGGCATGGGTATCTGAAGAATCCCGTCTTTCTTGTAACTCTCCGCTGTATCCCGAATTTCTGAGCGAATCGCATCAAGGGATGTCTTCGACTGTGCGCGCAGCAGCCCTCCAGTTCTCGCAGTTCCTTTATAGAAGGCGTCGAACAAATCATCAGCCGATTTCATCTTCCAAGTCATCGGCGCCCTCAACACTTCAGGAGATGCAAAACCCGAAGCAGTTAACGCGCGTACGTATTCATCCGCGTTGCTGAAGAGAAAAAACGGTGGCCCCTGAGGTAATGGAACAGAAGGATTGCCGTGTTTTTCAATCGCCCTCAAAACCAGCCTGAATCCAATGGCCTCTTCAGGATTAGTCGATGTCACATTGAGGTATCGCTTCCATTCATCCGAGCTATTTTCCTCAAAATTCAGGAATTCCTCAAAATTCAGGATTTGCGGCAACTCTAAGCGCCATCCCCTCAGGGAGTTGTGAATGGACCAGTTTTTGCGCTCGGAAAAGTGCCTTCGGACTCACTGACTGATGGCGCTGAAGATTGATCCGATTCCTGGCAAGCGCAGAATGCGGATTCGGCTGAGGGAGGAGTTTCGATCTGAGCGCTTGGATCAGGTGAAAGCCGAGATCGGGCGTGGCGGACACCGAGCAGCTTTGGATTTGGCAGAGGTAAATCTCGTCGGTCTCGAAGGTGTTCGCTTTCTCAATGCGTGTGAGGCCTAAGGGATCGAAGTACTCAATCGCTCACCCTACATCCGGGAATGGATGTTTCAAGAACGAGCAGTAAAAAGGAGAACGAAATGGCTCAGAAAACAAATGTGGTGCTCGTGCACGGAGCTTGGGCGGACGGTTCATCGTGGAGCAAAGTTATTAAGCTTCTTAAGCAGAAGGGTTTTAACGCTACCGCCGCACAGATTCCTCTGACTTCGTTGGCGGACGATATTGCCGTCACACGAAATCTAGTGGCGGCGCAAGAAGGCCCCACCGTCCTGGTCGGTCATTCTTACGGCGGAGTTGTGATTTCCGGCGCCGCGAACGACGCTCCAAACGTTGAGGCGCTTGTGTACATCGCAGCCTTCGCATTGGACGAAGGAGAGAGCATTGAAGCTCTGAGCAAGCAGGGGCCAGCGCCGGCGGGCGCTGCAGCGGTGCGCCCGCCTGACGATCATGGCTTTCTCTGGATTGGTCGAGACGGTTTCGCGAAGGCATTTGCCGCCGATGCAGATCCAGTCGAAGCCAGCGTCATGGCTGCGGTGCAGAAGCCTTTGAGCATCAACTCGTTCACGGCAAGATCTGGACCGCCAGCATGGAAGCATATCCCGTCGTGGTACATGGTTGCGACCGAGGACCAGATGATTCCGCCCCAAGCCGAGGAATTTATGGCAAAGAGAATGGGCGCCATTGTACGCAGCCTACCTTCGAGTCACGCGGTGATGGTTTCACACCCTAAAGAGGTCGCTGATCTCATCACGTTGGCCGCTGAGTCAATCGGAAAGTCGGCGTAAACCAGCCGCTCGTAAACCTACACACAAGAGACTCCCCGCGGAGACTGCCCCCACTGCTTGAATGAGCAGCGCTGAGAAAATCCCGGAAATTTGAATCAAGGGCCCTCGCGGTGCGAAAGGAAGCAATTCAGTATGACAGGAAAGGAGAAGAGCTATGCCATACGTCAAAGTCGGGAAAGAGAATTCAGGGGACATCGAGCTTTACTACGAAGACCACGGATCGGGTAAGCCGGTGGTGTTGATCCACGGATACCCATTGAGTGGCGCCTCCTGGGAGAAGCAGGCGCCGGCGCTGATGAATGCGGGATACAGGGTCATCACCTACGATCGCAGAGGCTTCGGCAGGTCCAGCCAGCCGACCTCAGGTTACAACTACGACACCTTCGCAGAAGACCTTCAGAAGCTGATCACGCAGCTCAAACTGAAGGATTTCGCGCTGGTGGGATTCTCGATGGGTGGCGGCGAAATCGCGCGCTACTTCGGAAAATACGGCTCCAAGGGCGCGAGCAAGGCGGTGATCATCGGTGGCGTGCCTCCGTTCTTACTCAAAACGGATGACAATCCCGATGGCGTGGACGCCGGAGTGTTCGAGGGCATTGAGAGAGCGGTGGCCGCGGACCGCTACGCATTTTTCACGGAGTTCTTCAAGAACTTCTACAACACGGATCTGCTCCTGGGTAAGCGCGTCAGCGAGGAGGTCGTAAAAGCCAGTTGGAATATCGCTGCCGGAGCATCCGCGACGGCTAGTCTGGCGTGTGTTCCGACCTGGCTCGAGGACTTCCGCAAGGATCTGGACCGTGTCGATGTGCCCACACTGGTCATCCACGGTGATGAGGACCGCATTGTTCCGATTACTGCGGCGGGACTCCGCACGGCCAAACTCATCAAAGGGGCTCACCTGCTGGTGGTGAAGGGAGGCCCACACTGCATCACCTGGACCCACGCGGAAGAAGTAAATGCCGAACTGTTGAGCTTCCTCGGCGAAAAGTCGCTGGAATCCAAGCGCGAAGTGGCTTAATCAGAAAAATCGAGAAACGCCTCTGTCTACCTGATAAGCGCCGGAAAACTTGATTCCGATGTTCCTGGACCAACCTGTCAGAAGAGAAGAGGTTTACTGACATAATGAGAAGCAAGCCTGTGCACAGCCCAAACCGCTATTTTGCGGCGCTGTCGTTATTGCTGGTTACGCCGTTAGCCGGGTGGTGTCAGCAGAGCGCTCCAACAGTAGCTGAGATGTTGAGTCTCGATCAGGCTATAAATATCGCCCTGCAAAACAATCGCTCCCTCAAAAATGCGCGCCTCAATGTCGAAAAGGGCGAAGACAATATCGCGGCAATACACACATCCCGTTTTCCTTCCTCGCATTTCTATTCGCTGGTCTCGCAAGACATGGTTAAACACGAGACTAACCTGACCAATCCGCTCACGGGCGTCTTTCCTGGTATAGGGCCGTTCTTCACCTTGAGCACGCCAAGACGACCCACGGCAGTTTTCGCCGCGCAGGTACTGTAACCGATCTCGCAGCAGCGCCGCATCGGCCTGGCCATCGATGCTGTGAAATTGGCTCGCGACGAAGAGCGGCAGAAGCTGCGTTTGGAGGAGCAGACACTAATCGAGAACGTCAAGAAGACCTACTACGGAATATTGCAGAGTGAAAGCCCCTTGGAAAGTGTGCGTGAGGAAGTCAAATCCTACCGCGAACTTGATCGAGTGACTGGCGAGTTCGTCCTTCAGCAAGTCGTTCTGAAGTCCGACCATTTGCAAGTTCGAACTCGATTGGCGAAGACAACACACCGAACTCAGGAGGTCGTGCAATGAATCAGGTCGAGGCTCCCGTCTGTAACTGGAAGGCGTTCTGCTCAAGTTGAATAAGAGAGTGTGAAGGCGTCGCGATGAAACGATAATTGCGTCGAGATGAGAGCAGGTTGCATCGAACATCCTCGTCTTCCTCTCATTCGCTCAGCGCTTGATGGACAAAGGCGACCGCAATCGCCCCTTCGCCGACTGCCGACGCCACACGCTTGAGGCTGCCTCCGCGGACGTCGCCGACCGCGAACACGCCGGGCAGACTCGTTTCCAGGAGATGAGGGGCCCGGGCGAGCGGCCAATTCGCCATGGCCAAATCGTCCCGCGACAGATCCGGCCCCGTTTTGATGAACCCTTTCGCGTCGAGCGCGACGCACCCGTCGAGCCAGCGGGTGTTGGGAATGGCGCCTGCCATGACGAAGACGTGGCCGATGTCGCGCGTCTCGATGTTTCCGGTTTGGTTGTCCCGCCAGCGAACGCGCTCGAGATGATAATCCCCTTCAAGGGCGACGATTTCTGTGCGCAGCCTTAAGACGACGCCCGGACTCTGTTCGATGCGGCGAATTAGGTAGCGCGACATGGTCTCAGCCAATCTGTCCGATCGGACGAGCAGGTGCACGCGTCTGGCGATCTGGGCGAGAAACACGGCGGCTTGGCCCGCTGAGTTGCCTCCTCCCACCACAATCACTTCCTCATCACGGCACAGTTGCGCCTCGATGAATGTCGCGGCGTAGTAAACACTCGCGCTTTCAAATTGCGACAAGTTCTCGAGTGATGGTCTCCGATATTCGGCGCCGGTCGCGATGATGATCGTGCGCGCCGGCACACGCGACCCGTCGTCCATCTCAATAGCGTATGGCTTCCGGTCGCACACAAGCTGTTTGGCCCCTTTCGCGATGATCAGTTGCGCCCCGAACTTTTGCGCCTGCATGTAAGCGCGCCCCGCGAGTTCTTGACCCGAGATGCCCGTGGGAAAGCCGAGGTAGTTCTCGATCTTGGAGCTCGAACCGGCCTGCCCCCCCGGCGCGTTCGACTCCAGCGCCAGAACATCAAGTCCTTCAGACGCGCCGTACACAGCCGCCGCAAGGCCAGCAGGCCCGGCGCCGACGATGACCAGGTCGCGGATCTGTGTCTGGTCAATCGCCTCGTTGAAGCCAAGACACTCGGCGATCTGCTGATTGGTCGGGTTGCGAAGTACGACCTCGCCGCGACAGATCACAACAGGCACGTCGGCCGCGGTGACGTGGAAATGATCCAGCAACTCCTGCACATCGGCGTCGCTGTCAAGGTCGATGGACGAATATGGGTTTCCGTTGCGAGTCAGGAACTCTTTGACGCGAAGTGTCCCTGCGCAATGGCGCGACCCGATGAGCGAAACATCTCCAAATCCATGAGCGATCAACTCCACGCGGCGGAGGATGAAGGCTCGCATGAGAATATCGCTCAACTCGCTGTCGGTTTGCACGAGCCTCTGCAAATGTTCGCGATCAACTTCAATCACTTCGCCCGCTTCGCCAGCCCGTATCTGCGCCAGCCCGCGGCGCCCCGAAAGAAGTGTTAGTTCGCCAGTAAACATACCCGGACCATAGACGGCTAGAAGCTCCTCGGTTGCGCCTGACGGCCGTACAATTTCGATTTGACCTGCGGTGACGACGAAGAACCGGGCAGTACGCATGCCGGCTTCGACCAACACCTCACCGCGCCGCACGCGCCGCGCGCGACCATACGCCGCGATCCGCGCGACCTGGGCCTCCGTCAGTGTCGGGATTATCTTGTCGGGCGACGCCTTGGCCGATTGAATTATTGGAGTTTTATCGGTCATAGTTTTGAGCGTATCCCCTTCGCTCCCTGCTGAATACTTTTCGACCCATGTTTCCTTAGACTGCAGGGCGTCCCAAAGAATCGCTTCTAAGGCTGAATCGTTACCTACTTTATAATTTAAGGATACTTGAGCCGACGTTTCAATGGGCCATCGACGCGTCGTCGCGCCGCTCTGTCTCTTTGATAAATAGCGCCAGCGGGGCGCACAGAATGCAGGCAAGATACTCAGGGCAAACATCACCACGCTGCGTCACAAGCCGAAGCCTTATCGATCTCGATCTCCTTGATACTGTCAGTGACGTTCGGCCAAGTTGTATGTATTTCATCGTCTATCCCCTTTCTTTGCCCAGTCGGGGCAACAACCCCCACAAGCTCTCACCGGTTTTGGCCCCTTACCTACGCTGAACGGAAAATGTTCAAATCATTCTACGGCCGCGACGCGCTCGCCATCCGTTCGTCCCTGTACCGATGAAGGCATAATTGTTGGGCGGAGTAATTCCATGGCCGGAATCAAGGGCATGTTGCGCCAGTATGACGAATTCAAAGGAATATGTGCGGCCACGTACCGACACATTCGGATACATGTCCTGTCTGGGCGGGGCGACGATGGACAACGAGGAGAATTACCTGATCAAGAAATTTTATCGTGCCATCACACTGGCGCTGCTGGACATCTTCAAACGGATGGCTCGGGCGCCCCAAATCGCGCTGCCCGAGCCGCCGGCGGTTGAACAACGGGCGGAATTGCTGAAGATTTATGGTGTGAACCCATTGTTTGATTAAAACCGCGAAAATTGAGGGATGCCCAATCCGTCGGCATATTGCTTGCCTGCTTGTCTCATTATGTCTATGTCCACGTTATGTTTATGTCCACATTCACGAGACGGAGATGATTGCACAGGCGATTGAAGCGGCGCAGCGAGTGGGCGAGCCGATTGGGATCTATGTATGGGGTGGGACAAGATAAAAATGGCGCTATTTCGCCGTTGGACGAAGAACCATTCGGTCGAGGCAGGTGAGGCTACTATAGAAGTTCTCCGGGCGAATTCCGAATTAACCGTCGCCGTCGCCGGGCGCGTGACTATAGATTCATCGCCGCATCTCCGGTCTGTGCTGCTCGATCTGCTCCGTCGAGACGCAACCCCAGCCCTTGTCATCGACCTGTCCAGAGTCTCCTATTTAGACACCTCCGGAATTGCAACGCTCATTGAGGTTTCGAAGATCGCTCACGAACATTCGGCGCCGCTGCGCCTGGTGGGAATAAGTGGCGAACTCAAGACGATTACGGAGCTCACCGGACTGGATCGGGTTTTTAGAGCTTTGGGATCGGAGGTGAAGTTCAGTTGACGTACCTGGAGCAAGTCAGGCGATCTGTCATCCACCGGGCAGAGGATGTCGGCGCGTTGACGATGCAGTTATGGGTGGCGTTATGGAAGATTCCGCGCATATTACCGGTGGTGGGGAAAAGGAGGCGCTGGCTGGCCGCCGTGGAACAGATGCTCGCCATCGGAGTGAGCGCGCTGCCAATGGCGGGCCTCATGTCGCTTTGCATCGGCTTCGTGCTCGCGCTCCAGTCCGGCGCAGAATTGCGCCGGTTCGGCGCTTTAGAGTATGTCGTCGATCTGGTCGCGATCAGCTTCACCCGCGAGATGGGCGCGCTCATTACCGCCATTGCGGTCAGCGGCCGATCCGCTTCAGCTATATCGGCAGAGGTCGGCACGATGGTCGTGACCGAGGAGATGGACGCCCTGCGCGTGATGGGGCTCGACCCCGTGGAGTTCACGCTTGCGCCGAAGTATCTGGGCTCTTTGATCACCGTGCCGTGTCTCACGGCGCTATGCACGTTTTGCGGCATTTTCGCCGGGTATCTCTTCCTGGCGTTCAGCATAGACATGAGCGTTCGGGTTTACTTTCAGAAGGTCTTCGAGTCGATTCTGTTGCGCGACGTCTGGCTGACAATTGTCAAGAGCCTGGTTTTCGCAACCATTATTGTCCAGGTGGGCTATATGCAGGGCCTGAAAGTCCGCGGCGGGCCGGAAGCCGTTGGGAGCGCCACGACCGCCGCAGTGGTGAAGTCCACCTTCCTTGTGATCCTCGCGGACCTGGTCGCCACATCGCTTTTCTACCTGATGGGATGGAGCGCCGCAGGATGACAAACGCCAAACCAAATGTCGCTGATGCTGTGATCTCGATACGCGGTCTATCCGTGTCGTTAGGCGCGAAGAGCGTGTTGGACGGCGTTGACCTGGACGTCTACCGTGGCGAGATCCTGGTCTTGCTCGGAGGCAGCGGGTCCGGAAAGACCACCTTGCTAAAACAGGCGCTCGGGCTAGCGAAACCCACTAGCGGGAGCATCCGAATCAACGGTGTGGAGATCACGTCGTGCTCGGCATCCGAGATGGTCGCTGTCCGCCGCCGCATCGGGGTCGCGTTCCAGGAATCGGCGCTCTTCAATTCCCTGACGGTCGAGGAAAACGTTGCGTTGCCGTTGCAAGAGCTGACACGGCTCGCCGATTCTATCATCGAGCTGATGGTCTGGATGAAGCTCCAGGCGGTGGGGCTGGTCAGCGCGGCCAAGCTTTATCCGCGTGAGCTTTCCGGAGGCATGAGGAAACGGGCGGCCATTGCCCGAGCCATCGCCATGGACCCGGACATCCTGATCTTTGACGAGCCTTCGGCTGGACTCGACCCGATAGTCGCGGCGGGCCTGGATGAGCTGATTCTGTTCCTGAAACGCGCCTTTGGCATGACAATTCTCGTGGTAACTCACGAGCTAGAGAGCGCATTCCATATCGCCGACCGGCTGGCAATGCTCTATCAGGGCCGCCTGATTGCGGTCGATGCGAAGGAGCAATTCCTGGCCAATAAGCATCCACGGATCCGCCAGTTCCTCGACCGTCAACCGGACTCCGTCCCCGGAGAGGCCGCCGAGGCATTTATCGCCGCTCTCGCGGAAGAGGGCAAACATGAAAACTGAGGCGAAGGTCGGCGCGTTCGTCATTGTCAGCCTGCTGACGCTTGGTGTTACAACATATTTCGTCCGCACTACGCAATCCGTGCGAGGGCAAGTTCATTACAAAACCTACCTGCGTTACGCTGGCGGCCTCGCCCCCGGCGCTGCCGTGCTATTCGGCGGCATCAAGGCAGGCCAGGTCACCGCCGTGCGGCCCGCGCCCGAAGATCCTACCCGGATCGAGATCGCATTCAACGTAAAGACCGGCACTCCAATCAACCAGAATTCGACGGCGCGGGTGGGATCGGTGAGCCTTATGAGCAGCCCGGTGCTCTTGATTTCGACAGGAAGCAACGACGCCCGCCGCCTGAGTGTCGGCGAGGTGGTGGCCTCCCAGGAATCCATGGGCATGGATGAGCTTACGCAGCGCGTTGCGACGGTTGCCGATTCGGCGAATAGCCTGGTGACAGAACTCCGGGGAGAGGTCCCGGCGCTGACCGGCGAGGCGAGGAAATTTATCGCGAATCTGAACGAGATAAGCGGCCCGCGCAACCGGGAGCGCATCGAAGAAATCCTTACACAACTCCATGGAGAGGTCCCGGCGCTGACCGGCGAGGCGAGGAAATTTATCGCGAACTTGAACGAGATCAGCGGCCCGCGCAACCGGGAGCGCATTGAACAGATCCTTGCAGAAGTCAACACTCTGCTGAATCGAGAGTCGCCCAAGATCGCGCAAATAACGGAGCGGATTTCCTTGCTGGCGCAACATGCGGATTCCGTCGTGGTTTCAGCCGGCCCGGTCGTCCAAAACCTCGACCGCACGGTGACGAATGCGAACAAGACCATTGATGCGATTGGTGGCCCGCTCACGAAAGAACTCGCTGAATTGGAATGCGCGATACAGGAAGCCCGCGCGCTGCTGGCCAACATGCATAATTTAGTGCAGGCCAACGAGGGAGACATCAGCGAGACGATGCAGAACCTGCGGTCCGCTTCGGAGAATGCCCGCGCGCTGAGCGAGTTACTCAGGCAACGCCCGTGGAATCTCCTTCTCCCCCAGCAACCCCCAGATCGGAAGGTTCCCAAGTGAAGAACAGAAGCCAATTACATAATTCATTAGCAGTCGCATTTCTGGGATCGCTAATGCTTGTGGGCTGCGGGAAGGTTCGTTATCCCAAAAGCTATAACCTGAACATCCCGAAGTCGCCTCCCCGAACGTCGCCGCCGCCTGTAGTGTTGGGGCCGCTCGCTATCCGCGAATTTCGCTGCCCGGAGTACCTCTGCGAAGGCCGCATCGTGTACCGTCCAAGTCCCCAGGAAGTCGGGTTCTACGAATACCATCGTTGGGCGATGAGCCCACGCAAGGCGATCAGCCAGCTCATCGCGGATAGTCTTCGGTCCCAGTCGCTTTTCGTAAGCGTTGTGTTTAACGAGGCCGGTGTCGGGACGGCATACGTGCTGAGCGGCAATATAGAGCGGTTTGAAGAGGTGGACGAAGGGCGAGACGTCCGCGCCGTCTGCAGCATCTCTGCGCAATTGATTGATGCTCGAACCATATCAGTCGTTTGGAGTCACACCGCATCGGCGACAGTTCCGGTGGTGAAACGTGATGTGGCAGGCGTCGTGAGCAGCCTCTCGGCAGCGGCCCGGATTACGGTCGATCGTCTGGTTGAATCCATGGAAAAGGAACTGGCGTCCGCGCGCACACGTTGAGCTATTATCGGTTCATGGCTGTTGATAGAGGGCCAGGCAAGGCGTGAATGCGAGACCTCATCATCAGAGAATGGGCTCTTCATCGCAAAGATTGAAATTCCGGTACGGACAACACCGAGAACGTTATCTTGCCGACGCGGGTCGGGGAGCGGCATCGCCGGGAAGATCTCCCATGGACCAGCGTACCATGTCCACCCACATCTTCTGGATGTCGGGCCGTCCCCAGACCTCCTCACTATGCCCAAGGCCATTGTAGAGAACACGCCCTTTGCCGTACTCGCGGGCCCAGATGACCGCGAAGTCCTTGTCCTGACGATGGATGCCTTGCCTGGACAGATCGACCTTGTCGGCATCGAGACGCAGCAGTACGCGTACGTTGGCGCGCGAGAAGTCCTTGATTTGGTAGATTTCGTCCTGGAGCGTGAAGTTCTGGGACAAGTGTGTCATGCCGGGGAAGTTCGGATCCTCTACGACCAGCGGCGCCTGGAATTCTCCCCAGGGGTGGCCATCGAAGTAGCCGCCGAGCATCTTGCCGTACTCTGGCCAGGACGTGAACGTGATGGCGGCGCTATGGATGCC
>WNGB01002762.1_pt1 | contig 40153 bp, 37 predicted proteins | sample 5400681 | NCBI WGS metagenome assembly WNGB01 (sample SAMN13153367, study PRJNA577476) | soil metagenome | isolation source: 115 cm soil or saprolite under grassland replicate 2 | place: USA:California | collected 2016-06-15 | reverse complement strand
GCCCGTGCCCTCGCCGGCTCCGCCACGTCCCGTGGTGCCCGCTGCTTCGGGAGTCACCGTGCCTGCCGCGCCTCCCAGGCGGGTCATGCCGGCCGCACCCGTCCCGCCCACGCGCCCCGCCATGCCGGCCAAGCCCGCACCGCCCGTGGTGCCGGCGCCAGCGAAGGTCGAGGTCAAGCCCGCTCCGCCGAGGCCCGAGCCTGCGCCGCCGGAGCCGCCGGTCGAGATCAAGCGCGAGCTCATCAGGGTGCCCGAGTCGGTCACCGTCGGCGAGCTTGCTGCGGCCATGCGCCGGAAGTCTGGTGAGGTCATCAAGACTTTGCTCGAGCTCGGTGTGATGGCAACGCTCAACGAGGTGCTGGACCCGACGGCCGCCAAGCTGGTCGCCGACAAGTTCTACTTCGATGTCGAGGTCCGTTCCCTCGAGGGCGACATCCTCGAAGAGGAGGACGTCGATCCGAGCCAGCTTCGCCTCCGTCCGCCAGTGGTCACGGTCATGGGTCACGTCGACCACGGCAAGACTTCGCTGCTGGACGCCATCCGGACCACCAAGGTGGCGGAGAAGGAGGCGGGAGGCATCACCCAGCACATCGGCGCCTACCAGGTAGACACAACCCACGGCAAGGTCACCTTCCTCGACACCCCGGGCCACGAGGCGTTCACCGCGATGCGGGCTCGCGGCGCCCAGGCGACCGACATCGTCATCCTGGTGGTCGCGGCCGACGACGGCGTCATGCCGCAGACTGTTGAGGCCGTCAACCACGCCAAGGCCGCCAACGTGCCGATCCTGGTGGCGGTGAACAAGATCGACAAGCCCGGAGCCGACCCGGACCGGGTCAAGCGTGAGCTCTCCAACCTTGGCCTGGTGCCCGAAGACTGGGGCGGGCAGACCATCTTCGTCCACACCTCGGCCAAGCGCGGCGACGGTATCCCGCAGCTGCTCGAGATGACGGCGCTCCAGGCCGAGGTGCTCGAGCTCCGGGCCAACCCCAACCGCGCTGCGCGCGGCGTCATCGTGGAAGGCCGGCTTGACCGCGGCCGCGGCCCGGTGGCCACCGTGCTGATCCAGTCAGGCACGCTCAAAGACGGCGACGCGGTCGTGGTCGGCTCGCACTCCGGCCGCATCCGTGCCATGTTCAGCGACCGTGGCAAGAAAGTCCCCATGGCCGGACCCTCGGATCCGGTCGAGGTCCAGGGTCTGTCGGGAGTGCCGCAGGCGGGCGACACCTTGCTCGTGGTGGCGGACGAGCGGAAGGCGCGCCAGATCGCCACGGTGCGGGCGGACCGGGACCGCCTCAAGGGCAAGGGCGCGACGCGCGTGACGCTCGAGGACCTGCACAAGCAGATCGCCGCGGGCGAGGTCAAGGAGCTGCGCCTCGTTCTGAAGGCGGACGTGCAGGGCTCCGTCGAGGCACTCACCGAGTCACTCGAGCGGCTGTCCACGGACGAGGTGCGCCTCAAGGTCATTCACGGGTCCGTCGGCGCCGTGAACGAGTCCGATGTCATGCTCGCCTCGGCCTCGAACGCCATCGTCCTCGGCTTCAACGTCAAGGCCGAGCCCAAGGCCACGACCCAGGCCCAGGCCGACGGCGTGGATCTCCGCAACTACAGCGTCATCTACGACGTCATCAACGACGTCAGGGCGGCGCTCTCCGGCATGCTGGCGCCGGAGATCCGCGAGACCGTCCACGGCCGCGCCCAGGTCAAGCAGCTCTTCCCGATCTCCAAGGTCGGGACCATCTTCGGCTGCGCCGTGGTCGAGGGGAAGATCATCCGCACGGCGCGGGTCCGCATCAAGCACGGCGACACGCTGCTCGGCGAGAACACCATCAGCTCCCTCAAGCGGTTCAAGGACGACGTCCGCGAGGTGCTCCAGGGGCTCGAATGCGGCATCGGCATCGAAGGCATCAAGGGCGTCCAGCCGGGCGATATCATCGAGGCCTTCACGACGGAAGAGGTCGCGCGGTCCCTGTAGCATGTCGGTCGCGCGGGTGGCCGTCGGCACGGTCGAGCTGCACCTGCCCGACGTGGGCTCGCTCAAGGGGAAGCGCCACGTCCTCAAGGGTCTCAAGGACAAGCTCCGCCGTCGCTTCGAGGTGGCCGTCGCCGAGGTGGACCATCAGGACGTGTGGCAGCGCGCTACCCTTGCCGTCGCCTGTGTCTCCGGCAGCTCGCGCCATGCCAACGAAGTCCTCTCAAAAGCTCTCGACTTCATCGAGGACAACGTCGAGGGGTATGTGACCGACATAGAAACGGAGATCTGGTGATGCTGGGCCGATGCGCTTGGCCATATCCCAACTCGAACGGCCATGTACGCCTCGGGCAGGCGGCTTCCTCGGGCCTCGTCTGGCTCGCGACTCGACCCGGCATGGCGAGCAAAGTCTAGTGCAGGGGAAGCGGCTCGAGCGCGTGAACCAGCTGATCAAGGAGGAAGTCTCCCTGGTCCTCCAGCGCCAGCTCAAGGACCCGCGCCTCGGGTTCGTCACGGTGACCGAGGTGGACACGACGGCGGACCTCAAGCTCACCCGGATCTACGTCTCTGTGCTCGGCCCCGACGCCCAGTGGGCCTCCTCGTTCAAGGCACTCGAGAGCGCGCGGGGGTTCGTCTGGAACTGGCTTCGGAAGCACCTGGATCTGCGGGTGACGCCCGAGATCGTGTTTCGCCCCGACCGCTCGATGGAGCACGCCGCCCATATTCAGAGCCTCCTCGCCGGGCTCAAGTCGAACGACTCGGAGACCGGTGAGTGAGACCGCGCACAGGGTTCGGGGGCTCGCATCGAGGTCCCCGGTGACACAAGGCCGAGCGGGCGCCGGATCGTCCGTGACGCCGCCTCGGGAGCTCTTCGAGATCCTGGCCAAGCCGTCCGGTCCGGTTCTGTGCCTCGGTCATGTTCATCCTGACGGCGACGTGCTCGGCACGCTCTTGGGCCTCGGGCTCGCCCTCGGTGCCGCCGGATCATCGGTCACCTTCGCCGGACCCCATCCCGTCCCGGGCGTACTTTCCTTTCTGCCGGGCTCGGACCGCTGGCAGGTATGGACGACGGCGCCGGGCCACTTCGACGTCATCGTGATGACGGACTGCCCGAACTCCGACCGCTCCGAGGGTCTCCTCGAGGGCGCGCGTGGGCCGGCGAGCCGCGTGCTCAACATCGACCACCATCCGGACAACCGCCGCTACGGCACCATCGATTGGATCGACCCCTCCGCCGCAGCCACCGGCGAGATGGTCTTCGACCTGGTCCGGGCCCTCGGGCTCACCATCACCCCGGCCGTCGCGCTTAACCTCTTCACGGCCATCCACACCGACACCGGCTCCTTTCGCTATTCGAACACCACGCCGCGGACGTTCCGCATCGCGGCCGAGCTCACCGCCGCCGGCGCCGATCCGGCCCTGGTCTCCGACCGGCTCTACCAGCAGCGCGCGCGCGACTCGCTGGTCCAGCTGGGCTCCGTGCTGCGGCGGGTGGAGGTCAGCCCAGACGGGCAGGTCGCCTGGCTGACCGTGCCGCGGGATTTCGTCTCGCGCGAGTTCGTCGAATCCGAGGACCTGGTGAGCTATCCGCGCTCCGTCGGCCGCGTCAAGGTCGCGCTGCTCCTCCGGGAAGAGGCGCCGGGTACGATCAAGGTGAGCCTGCGCGGAAAGGGCGATGTCCCCGTGAACGAGATCGCTCACCGTTTCGGGGGCGGCGGGCACGAGAACGCGGCTGGCTGCACCCTCAGCGGCACGCTCGAGGAGGCCACCGCGGCGCTGCTCCAGGCCGTGCGCGAGTCGATGGGCACCGCGCGCCCGTGACCCGAACGTGACCGGAGAGCTGCGCTCAGGTGTCCTTGCCGTAGACAAGGGCGCGGGCGTGACGTCCTTCCAGGTCGTGGCTCACCTCCGCCGGGTGCTGCGCGTCCCCAAGATGGGTCATGGGGGGACGCTGGATCCGGCCGCGACCGGCGTCTTGCCCATCCTCGTCGGCGAGGCGACCAAGCTGACGCCCTATCTCGTTGACCTCGAGAAGGAATACACCGCGACCGTGCGTCTGGGGATCGTGACGGACACCCAGGACCTCTCGGGCACTGTCCTCGAGACGCATACGGTGCCCGAGCTCGCCCACGCCGAGATCGAGCAAGTTCTCGGCGCTTTCGTCGGCGTGACCCGGCAGGTCCCGCCCATGTACTCCGCCCTCCACCACGAAGGCCGGCGCCTCTACGAGCTGGCGCGTGAGGGCGTCGACGTGGAGCGCGAGCCGCGCGAGGTGACCGTCCACGCCATCACGCTGCTGTCGGTGGCGCTGCCGGACTTCGTGGTCCGTGTCCGCTGCGGCAAGGGCTTTTACGTCCGGACCCTGGCCGCCGACCTGGGGAAGGCGCTCGGCGCAGGGGGCGCGCTCGCCTCGCTCGTGCGGACGCGGGTGGGGCCGTACCATCTCGACGCCGCGGTGCCGTGGCAGAGCCTCCGCGAGGCCCGGGACGGCGAAGCCCTCTGGCAGCGGCTCCTGCCGCCCGACTCGGCGCTCGCCGGCATGGCCGCACTGCATCTGGACGCGGTCTCCGCGCGCGCGTTCGTCCACGGCCAGGTCGTCGTCGCGGAAGCGCCCGCCGACCTCGTCCGTGTCTATGGCCCCGACGGGGGCCTTCTGGGGATCGGCGCGCGCCGCGGCTCCGGCGGCGTCAAGCCCGAACGGCTCCTGCATGCGGATTCTCCGCGGCCTCGCGTCCTACCCGCCTGAGCTCCGCCCCTGCGTGGCGGTGCTCGGGGCCTTCGACGGCATCCACCTGGCGCACGCCCGCCTCATCTCGACGGCCGTCACTCGCGCCCGGGCGCTCCGCGTGCCCTCGGTAGTCTGTACCTTCGATCCTCACCCCGCCGCGGTTCTTCGGACGGACCGGGCGTTCACGCCGATCGCCACGCTCGATGACAACCTCTCGCGGATGGCCGCTCTCGGTGCCGACGCGGCGGTGGTCATTCCCTTCACCGTGGAGTTCTCCAGAATCGAGGCGGTGGAGTTCGTGGACCGCATCCTCGTCGACGCCCTCGGCGTGCGCGAGGTGGTCGTCGGCTTCAACCACACGTTCGGGCACGGGGCACGCGGAACGGCGGCCCTGCTCACCAAGCTCGGTCCGGGGCGAGGCTTTGTCGCTCGCGTGCTTCCCCCGCTCCAGTTTCGCGGCCAGACGGTATCCTCGAGCGTCATCCGCGAGGCCCTCAGGGAGGGCGACGCCGCCCGGGCGGCCGAGCTCCTCGGCCACCCCTACGCGATCGCGGGCGCCGTGCTGCGCGGGGCGGGCAGGGGGCGGACGCTCGGCTTTCCCACCGCCAACCTCAGGCCCGACAGGCCGCTGGTCCTTGCGCCCGGCGTCTACGCCGCTCTGGCCGCATGGGAGGGTACCTGCGCCAAGGCCGTCGTCAATGTCGGCTACCGGCCCACCTTTGGCGAGAATGAGTACTGGGTCGAAGCCTATCTCCTGGACTTCGCGGGTGAGCTCTATGACCGGACGCTGCGATTGGAATTCATCGAGCGAATCCGGCCCGAGATGAAGTTCCCGGGCGTCGATGAGCTCAAGCGCCAGGTCGCTGCCGATATCGACTCCGCTCGCGCCAGGCTGGCCGGCGTCGCCGCATCCTGAGCGCCTTGCGAGTTGAGTGTTCGCATGGTAACCTCGTGCTGTCCTTGAACTCTTGAGCCATCCACACGAACCCGTCCCGTCGGAGCCGCTGCCAGGGCCCTGGGGGCGTGGCGATTGGGGGGGGAACCCCCGGGAGGATCTCGGCATGAAACTGTCCGTCGACAAGAAGAAGGGTCTCATCGAGCAGTTCAAGGTGCACGATGGGGACACCGGCTCGCCCGAGGTGCAGATCGCGCTGCTGTCGGAGCGGATCAACGGGCTGACGGATCACTTCAAGACCCACCAGAAAGATCACCATTCGCGTCGCGGTCTCCTGATGCTGATCGGCAAGCGCCGCGGTCTGCTCGAATACCTGCGCAAGAAGGACGCGGAGCGCTACCGGGTCGTCACGGAAAAGCTCGGAATCCGCAAGTGACCGCGGATCCCGATTGGCTTCGATCGAAAACCGCCCGGCCCGGGCGGTTCCGCCACATCCCCGATCCACTCATCCCTGAATCAGCCCGAGCACCGTTTGCCGCCGCGTCTTTGCCCGCGGCCGACGCTCTGATAGCTGCCAATGCTCCGAGGCTGCCAACACTTTGAGGCTGCTAACACTTTGAAGCTGGAGGACGATTGATCTCATGACGAGCCATACCGTACAGACGAAGCTCAACAGCACCGAACTCTCGATCGAGACCAGCAAGGTCGCCAAGCAGGCCGACGGCGCCGTCGTCGTCCGCTGCGGCGGCACGATGGTGCTTTCCACCGTGGTGGCCACCAGGACCCCGATGGAAGGCCGCGACTTCCTGCCGCTGACGGTGGAGTATCGGGAGCGCGCCTATGCCGGAGGCAAGATCCCGGGCGGCTTCTTCAAGCGGGAAGGCCGGCCTGACGAGAAGGAGACGCTGACGTGCCGCCTGATCGACCGGCCCATCCGCCCGCTCTTCCCGAAAGGCTTCCGCAACGAGATCCAGGTGATCAATCTCGTGATCTCGGCCGATAACGAGAACGACCCGGATGTGCTGGCCATGGTGGGCTCCTCGGCCGCGCTCTGCCTCTCGGGTATCCCCTTCGCGGGGCCCCTAGGCGCCGTGCGGGTGGCGCTGGTGAACGGCAAGCTGGTCGTGAACCCGACGTATACACAGCTCGCGGCCTCGACGCTGGAGCTCGTGATGGCGGCCACTGACGAGGCCATCCTCATGGTCGAGGCAGGGGGCCAGGAAGTCGCCGAGGACCAGATGCTTGACGCGCTGGCCTTCGGCCACGAGCACTGCAGGCAGCTGGCGAGGATCCAGAAGGAGCTGATGGCGCAGGCGGGCAAGCCACGCTGGGCCTTCGACGCGCACGCGGGTGCGGATCCGGGGCTCCAGGCCAAGGTCCAGCAGGTCGCGCCGCCGCGCGTGGTCGCGGCTCTTGGCATTCATCAGAAGCAGGAGCGCGCCGAGGCCATGGCGGCGGCGTTCGAGGCTGTATGGGCCCACCTCGTCAGCGTGGATCACGTGCCCGACGAGCCGGCGGCGAAGGTCAAGGCCCGTGAGTACTTCGAGAAGGTCGAGAAGGTGGAGGTCCGCCGCTTGATCGTGGACAAGGGCATCCGCGTGGACGGCCGGAGCGTGAAGGAGGTCCGCCCGATCTGGTCCGAGGTGGGCTATCTACCGCGGGCTCACGGCTCGGCGCTCTTCACGCGCGGCGAGACCCAGGCCCTGGTCGCCGCGACGCTCGGGACAAAGAACGATGAGCAGAAGATGGAGTCCTTCGAAGGGGATAGCTATCGCCACTTCATGCTCCACTACAACTTCCCCTCCTTCTCCACCGGCGAGGTGAAGCGATTCGGCACGCCCGGCCGCCGTGAGGTGGGCCACGGCGCCCTGGCCCATCGGGCCGTCGGTGCGGTGCTGCCAGCCAAGGACGCGTTCCCGTACACCATCCGGATCGTCTCCGACATCCTCGAGTCCAACGGCTCGTCGTCCATGGCCACCGTGTGCGGTGCCTCGATGGCGCTCATGGACGCGGGCGTGCCGCTGAAGGCGCCCGTGGCGGGCATTGCGATGGGGCTGGTGAAGGAGGGGGACAAGGTCGGCATCCTGACCGACATCATGGGCAGCGAGGACCATTACGGCGACATGGACTTCAAGGTCGCCGGGACCGAGAAGGGGATCACCGCGCTCCAGATGGACATCAAGATCGCCGGAGTGTCCGTGGACATCATGCGCCAGGCCCTAGCTCAGGCCCGGGAGGCGCGGTTCCACGTGCTCGGCAAGATGGCCGAGACCATCAAGGCGTCCCGTACGGTACTCTCGGAGTACGCGCCGCGCTTCGTGACCATCCGCATCCGTCCGGAGAAGATCCGCGAGATCATCGGTCCCGGTGGCAAGGTCATCCGCGGCATTCAGGAAAAGACGGGCGCCAAGATCGACGTCGAGGACGACGGCAAGGTGACGGTCTTCTCCTCGAGCAGCGAGAAGGCGCAGATGGCCGTCGACATCATCCAGGACATCTGCCGCGAGGCCGAGCTCGACCGAATCTACGTCGGGAAGGTCAAGAGCATCAAGGAGTTCGGCGCCTTCGTCGAGATCATGCAGGGGACGGAGGGCCTGCTGCACATCTCCCAGATCGCCGAGGCCAGGATCCGCGCCGTGGGGGACGTGCTCACCGAGGGCGACGAGGTGCTGGTCAAGGTCATCGAGATCGACGCCAACGGCAAGGTCCGGCTCTCGCGCAAGCAAGCCCTGCGCGACCAGCCGGCGCTGGCCGACAAGGAGAAGCTGAAAATCGCACCAGCCGCAGGCGCCTAGCGCAGGCGGCATGAGGGGGCACAGTGGCATCGCCTAGCCGGCCCGAGGCAAACCGAAAGACGGTGCTGCCCGACGGCATCCGCGTCGTCACGGAGTCGCTCTCCCATGTCCGCTCGGTCGCCGTCGGTATCTGGGTCGAGACGGGCTCCCGCCTCGAGCCCCTCGAGCGCGGCGGCGTCTCGCACCTCATCGAGCATCTCGTCTTCAAGGGCACCGACAGCCGCTCCGCCGAGGACATCGCCCGCGCCATCGACTCGGTCGGCGGCCAGTTGGACGCGTTCACGACCAAGGAGCACACCTGCTTCTACGTCAGCGTGCTCGACGAGCACCTGGAGCTGGCGGCGGATCTTCTGTCGGACGTGCTCTTGCGGTCCCGCTTCGCGACCGACGACATCGAGCGCGAGAAGGCCGTGGTCTTTCAGGAGATCAAGATGGTCGAGGACACGCCGGACGACGTGATCCACGACCTCTTCGCCGAGCGCGTCTGGCCCGGCCATCCACTCGGCAGGCCCATTCTCGGCCGGCGCGAGGTCGTCGAGGGGCTCGACCGGTCGACGATAGTGGGTCACTTCCGCGAAGAGTACGCGCCCGGGCGGATCGTCGTCGCCGTGGCCGGCAACGCCGAGCATGACCAGGTCGTGGATGCCTTCGCGCGCCGCTTCGAAGGCTTTGAGCGGCAGGTGGTGCCGCACGAGCTCGAGGCGCCGACGCTCCATCCCGGCGTTCACATGGTCTCGAAGCCCCTCGAGCAGGTCCAGGTCGTCATGGGCTTCCCCGGCGTGTCGGAGACCGCTCCGGAGCGCTACGCGCTCTATCTCCTCAACGATATCGTCGGCGGCAGCATGTCCTCCCGGCTTTTCCAGGAGGTGCGCGAGCGCCAGGGGCTCGTCTATTCGGTCCACTCGGGCACCCAGCAGTTCCGTGACACGGGACTCCTCTACTTGTATGCCGGCACAGAGGCTGCGAACTTTGGCAAAGTGCTCAAGGCGTTCGTCCGCGAGGTGCGGGCCCTCAAGAAGGACGGCGTGACGACCGACGAGCTGCGCCGCGCGAAGGACCACCTCAAGGGCAACCTGATGCTGTCGCTCGAATCCTCCTCTTCGAGGATGAACCGGCTGGCCAAGCAGGAGCTCCGCTTCGGCGGCTTTCACTCGGTGGACGAGATGCTCGCCCAGATCGACCAGGTGCGGCCCGAAGAGGTCGAGGCGCTGATCCATCGGGTCCTCGACGAGGAGCAGATGACCCTGGTGACGTTGGGCCCCGTGGACAAGCGCAATCTTCCACGAGAGATCGCAGCGGCGTGATGCTTGTCCGAGCGCGATGGCCCGACCATCTCGCCCACGGTCAACATGCCAAGTGGCATGTTGAGGATGAATGATCCCACGCTACTCGCGCCCCGAAATGGCCAGGATCTGGAGCCAGGAGGCCAAGTACGATGCCTGGCTCAAGGTCGAGCTGGCCGTGTGCGAAGTCTATGCCCGCCGAGGCATCATTCCGGCCGACGCTCTCGGACGGATCAAGGCCGCGGCGCGCGTCTCAGCGCCGCAGATCGATGAGATCGAGACAAAGACGCGTCACGACGTCATCGCCTTCCTGACCAACCTCGAGGAGTCGATCGGCGCGGATTCGCGGTACGTCCATCTCGGGATGACCTCCTCGGACGTCGTCGACACGGCCCAGGCGCTGCAGCTGGTCGCCGCGTCCGAGCTCCTGCAGGGGGGCCTCGAGCGGCTTCGGGCGGCGCTCAGGGCCCTGGCACTCCGGCACAAGGACACGCTGTGCGTCGGCCGCACCCACGGCATCCATGCCGAGCCCACGACCTTCGGGCTCAAGGCGGCACTATGGTTCGCCGAGGCTGGGCGAAACCTGGAGCGGCTGCGGCGGGCCAAGGAGGCCGTGCGCGTCGGCAAGATCTCGGGCGCCGTCGGCAACTTCGCCCACGTCGACCCGGATGTCGAGGAAGAGGTGTGTAGGCTGCTCGGCCTCGAGCCGGCTCCCGTGTCGACCCAGGTGATCCAGCGGGACCGCCACGCCGAGTTCTGCTCGACGCTGGCGCTCGTGGCGGCCTCGCTCGAGAAGGTCGCCACCGAGATCCGCTCCCTCCAGCGCACCGAGATCCTCGAGGCCGAGGAGCCCTTCACCGAGGGGCAGAAGGGGTCGAGCGCCATGCCGCACAAGCGCAACCCCGTCTCCTGCGAGCAGGTCTGCGGCCTGGCAAGAGTCGTCCGCACCAACGCGCTGGCCGCACTCGAGAACGTGGCCCTGTGGCACGAGCGGGACATCAGCCACTCCTCGGTCGAGCGCGTCATCCTGCCTGACTCGACGATCGTGGTGGACTACATGCTCTACCAGATGACCCGGATCGTCGAGGGACTCCAGGTCTACCCGGAGCGGATGAGGGAGAACATGGGGCGGAGCTATGGGCTCATGTTCTCCCAGCGCGTGCTGCTCCACCTGACCGAGATGGGGCTGCCCCGCCAGCAGGCCTACGAGATCGTCCAGCGCAATGCCATGCGCGCCTGGCGCGAACGCACGGATTTCAAGACGCTGCTCCAGGCGGACCCGGAGGTGGCCGGGCGCCTCAAGCCCGCTGAGCTCGACGCCTGCTTCGACCCGGCTTGGTATCTGCGCAACGTAGATGCGATCTACAAGCGCGCCGGTCTTTCGTGAGGGCCCCCAACATGGAGAAGCGCGAGAAGCTCTACGAAGGCAAGGCCAAGATCGTGTACTCGACGGACGATCCGGGCAAGGTGATCCAGTACTTCAAGGACGACGCGACGGCGTTCAACGCGCTCAAGCGCGGCACCATCCTGGGCAAGGGCGTTGTCAACAACAAGATGTCCGCCGTGCTCTTCGAGCGTCTCGGCAAGGCGGGCATCCCCACGCATTATCTCGGCACGCTCTCCGACCGCGAGATGCTCTGCCGCAGGCTCGACATCGTGAAGATCGAGGTCATCCCGCGCAATATCGTGGCGGGAACGCTCGCGAAGCGGATCGGCCTGGAGGAGGGCGTGGCCATCAAGCCGCCCATCGTGGAGCTCTTCTACAAGTCCGACCCGCTCGGCGACCCGATGATCACCGACGACCACGTGCGCATGCTCAAGCTCGCCAGCCCGAAGGAGCTTGCCTGGATGAAGCGGATGGCGCTCAAGATCGATGCCCTGCTCCGCCCGCTCCTGAAGCGGAAGGGCCTGATCCTCGTGGACTTCAAGCTCGAGTTCGGACGTGCGAGCGGCAAGATGTATCTGGGCGACGAGATCAGCCCCGACACCTGCCGCCTCTGGGACGCCGACACGCTCGAGAAGCTTGACAAGGACCGCTTCCGGCGGGATCTCGGGCGCGTCGAGGAAGCCTATCAGGAAGTCTACCGACGGCTCGTGGGCTCGGGCTCATGAAAGCCCGGGTGCTCGTCCGGCTCAAGCCGGGCATCCTCGACGTCCAGGGCGCCTCCGTGCAGCGCGCCTTGCGGGGGCTGGGCTTCGGCGAGGTCCAGGGACTGCGCGTGGGCAAGGTGCTCGAGCTCGAGCTCGAGGGTCTGTCCGGGGAGGCCGCCAGGCACCGGGTCGACGAGATGTGCGCCAAGCTCCTGTGCAATCCCATCATCGAAGACTACACGGTCGAAGTGGTCGGCTAAGGCTCTCCCTCTTGTCAGATTCCGACGGGCAGGGTAGAGTGGGACTGTACCCACCCAAGGAGGATGGCAGAACCCCATGAACTTCGGCGTGGTGGTGTTCCCAGGTACCTGGAGTGATTGCGATTTCCACTACGTCATCGGCGAGGTTCTGCGCCAGCCCGTCCGCTACGTCTGGCATCGGGATAGCGACCTCGCCGAGTTCGACTGCCTGATCCTCCCCGGCGGGTTCTCCTACGGCGACTACCTGCGCGCCGGTGCCATCGCCGGCCGCTCGCCCGTGGTCGAGGCCCTGCCGGAGTTCGTGGCCAAGGGTGGGCTGGTGCTGGGCTCGTGCAATGGCTTCCAGATCCTCTGCGAGGCCAAGCTCCTGCCGGGGGCACTCATGCGGAACGAGTGCCTCCAGTACCGCTGCCAGTCCACGCACCTCCGCGTCGAGAACGCAGAGACGTCGTTCACCCGGGTCATGCGGTCGGGCCAGGTGCTGAAGATGCCGATCTCGCACGGCGAGGGTAAGTTCTACGCCGACCCCGAGACCCTGCGGCGCCTGCGCGACCAGAAGCAGATCGTCTTCCGGTACTGCGCGGAGGACGGGCGCGTCATCAAGGACGCCAATCCCAACGGCTCTCTCGACAACATCGCCGGCGTCATCAACGAAGAAGGCACGGTGCTCGGCCTTATGCCCCACCCGGAGCGCGCCAGCGAGAACGCCATGGGCGGCACGGATGGGCTCTTGATCTTCCACTCGCTCCTCGGCAGCCTGGTCGAGGACGGCTCATTTCTCAAGCGGTAGGAGCGATGAGCCTGCGGTGGAGACGGGGTGACCGGGGCCGAGCCTAAGGTCACGCTGGACCTCGCCCTCGCATCAGGCCTCACGGGCGAGGAGTATGACCGCATCATCCGGCGCCTCGGCCGGGAGCCCACCCTCACCGAGCTCGGACTCTTCTCGGCCTTGTGGTCCGAGCACTGCGCCTACAAGCACTCACGCGTCTTCCTGCACGGGCTGCCGACAACGGCCCCTCACGTGCTGCAAGGTCCAGGGGAAAATGCCGGCATCGTCGATCTCGGCGGAGACCTCGCGCTCGCGTTCAAGATCGAGAGCCACAACCATCCGTCCTTCATCGAGCCTCACCAGGGCGCGGCCACCGGCGTCGGCGGCATCCTGCGCGACATCTTCACCATGGGCGCCCGGCCCGTCGCCGTGCTGGACTCGCTTCGCTTCGGACCGCTGGGCGATCCGAAGAGCCGCCGGGTCATCGGTGGAGTCGTGTCCGGTATCAGCTGGTACGGCAACTGCTTCGGCGTTCCGAACCTGGGGGGCGAGGTCAACTTCGCCCCCGAGTACGCGGGCAATCCGCTCGTCAACGCCATGGCGGTCGGGCTCGTGAGGAAAGACCGGATCTTCCGCGCCCGCGCCGAGGGGCCGGGCAATCCGGTCTTCTACGTCGGAGCGAAGACCGGGCGCGACGGCATCCACGGCGCCACCATGGCCTCGGCCACCTTCGACGAAGGCGCCGAGGAGCGGCGGCCCACGGTCCAGGTGGGAGATCCTTTCACCGAGAAGCTCCTCCTCGAGGCCTGCCTCGAGTCCATGGAGACTGGCGCCGTGCTCGGCATCCAGGACATGGGCGCGGCCGGTCTCGCATGCGCCTGCTCCGAGATGCCTGCGCGCGCGGGCACGGGCATGGAGGTGGAGCTTTCCCGCGTGCCCCAGCGCGAGACCGGCATGACGCCCTACGAGATCATGCTGTCGGAGTCCCAGGAGCGGATGCTCCTGGTCGCGGCGCGCGGCCGGGAAGAGGAGATCCGCCGGGTGTTCGCCAAGTGGGAGCTCGACGCCGTGGAGATCGGGCATGTCACCGACGACGGGATCCTTCGCGTCAGGATGGACGGCCGGATCGTGGCGGAGCTTCCCGTCAAGGCTCTGGCGGACGAGGCGCCCGTGTACGAGAAGCCAACGGCGCGGCCCGACTGGCAGGACGCCGTCCAGGCCTTCGACCCGCTCACGCTGCCGGCGCCATCGGATCTCTCGGCGACGCTGGTGACGCTGATGGGTTCCCCTGCAATCGCCTCCAAGGAATGGGTGTATCGCCAGTACGACCAGCAGGTAGGGATCAACACGCTCGTCATGCCCGGCTCGGACGCGGGTGTCCTCCGCATCAAGGGCACTCGCAAGGCAGTCGCTGTAACCACCGACTGTAACGCGCGTCTCGTCTATCTCGATCCACGCGCCGGAGCCGCCATGGCGGTGGCCGAGGCGGCCAGAAACCTGGCGGTGACCGGCGCCAGGCCGCTGGGGCTGACGGACTGCCTCAATTTCGGCTCGCCCGAGCGGCCGGAGATCCTCTGGCAGTTCAAGGAGGCCGTGGCCGGTATCGCGGACGCGTGCCGGGCACTCGACATCCCGGTGGTCGGCGGCAACGTCTCCTTCTACAATGAGACTCTGGGCGAGGCGATACTCCCGACCCCGGTGATCGGGATGGCGGGGCTCCTCGACGAGGCCGAGAGCCGTCGGACTCAGTGGTTCGAGCGCGGGGGCGACCGGATCGCGCTGCTGGGACCCGACGTCGTGAGCCTGGGGGGCTCGGAATATCTCTGGGTGCTCCACGGCATGATGGCCGGGCGGATCGCGCCGCTCGACCTCGAGCAGGAGCGGAGGCTCCACGAGGCTTGCCGCGCCGCCATCGCGGCGGGGTTGCTGCGCTCCGCGCATGACTGCTCGGAAGGGGGCCTGGCGGTGACGCTGGCCGAGTGCTGCGCGTCCGGACCCACGCCCATCGGCGCCGCCGTGGAGCTCGAGGGCGACGGCCGGCGGGCGGACTTGGTACTCTTCGGAGAGGGGCCCTCGCGCGTCGTGGTGTCCGTGTCGCCCGAAGCGGCGCTCCACTTCGAGCGGCTCATGGGCGAGTTCACGCTGCCGTGGCGCTGGATCGGCCGGGTGGGCGGGGAGGCGCTGTCGGTGCGGCGGGGCGGGGAAGCGGTGATGTTGGTACCGGTCGATCGGATCCACGACGCGTGGAGGAGCGGCTGTGAGCGACACGTCGCCTGAGGAGCACGGTTTCCTGCTCGACGACAAGTTCCACGACGAGTGCGGTCTTTTCGGCATCTGGAACCACGTCGAGGCCTCGAATGTGGCCTATCTCGGTCTCTACGCGCTCCAGCACCGCGGCCAGGAGTCGGCCGGCATCGCGGCAACGGACGGCATCGCCTTCCACGTTGAAAAGGCGATGGGCTGGGTCGCCGATGTCTTCAGCCGCGACCGACTCAGGCGGCTGCCCGGCCACCGCGCCATCGGCCACGTCCGCTACTCCACGGCCGGCAGCTCGAATCTCCGAAACGCCCAGCCGATCACGGCGACCACGGCGCATGGGCCCGTCGCCATCGCGCATAACGGCAACCTGGTCAATGCCGACGAGCTTCGGCGGGACCTCGAGGCCGACGGGGCCATCTTCCAGTCCTCCTCCGACACGGAGGTGATCCTGCATCTCCTGGCGCGCGCCGAGGGGGGTACGCTTGTGGACCAGCTGGCGCGCGCGCTCGCCCAGGTCAAGGGCGCCTTCACGCTGCTCCTCCTGACGCCGTCCTCCATGATCGCGGTGCGCGATCCCTCGGGCTTCCGCCCCATGACCTTGGGCAAGCTCGAGGATTCCTGGGTGCTGGCCTCGGAGACCTGCGCGCTCGACCTCATGGAGGCAAAAGTCGTGCGCGACGTCGAGCCGGGCGAGATCCTCGTGGTGGACGATACGGGCCTCCAAAGCTTCAAGCCCTTCCGCCCGCAGGAACGGCTGCAGTGCGTGTTCGAATACGTCTACTTCGCGCGGCCCGACTCGCTGCTCTGGGGACGGAACGTGCACGTCGTGCGCAAGGCCCTGGGCCATCAGCTGGCCCGGGAGCACCCCGTGACGGCAGACCTCGTCATTCCGGTGCCCGACTCGGGGGTCGGCGCCGCGCTTGGCTTCGCCGAGGAGGCGGGGCTGCCGTACGACTCGGGGCTCGTCCGCAACCATTACGTCGGGCGCACCTTCATCGAGCCCAAGCAGGGCATCCGGCACTTCGGCGTCAAGGTCAAGCTCAACCCGAACCGCGAGGTGCTGGCGGGCAAGCGCGTCGTCGTGGTGGACGACTCGATCGTTCGCGGGACGACCAGCCGCAAGATCGTCAAGATGGTGCGCGCGGCGGGCGCCCGGGAGGTGCACATGCGGATCTCCTCGCCGCCCATCCAGTGGCCCTGCTACTACGGCATCGACACGCCGACGCGCAAGGAGCTGATCGGCTCGAGCCACGAGGTGGCCGAGATCCAGCGCTATCTCAGCGCCGACTCGCTCGGGTACCTCTCCCTGGACGGCATGCTCAAGGCCACCGGCAACGACCCGGCCCACTTCTGCCACGCCTGCTTCACGGGGCAATACAAGGTCGGCTTCGACGCCGGCGATGTCGCCCAGCTTCGGCTCTTCGAGTCGTAGCCTGGAGTTCATGGAACCACTGACGTACCGAGCGGCCGGCGTGGACATCGGCGCCGGCGATGAGGCTGTTCGCCTGATCGCCAGGCTCGCGGCGTCGACACACCGCCGCGAGGTGCTGGGCGGCATCGGCGCCTTTGCCGCCTTCGTTGCGATCCCCGCGGGCTACCGTGAGCCGGTCCTCGTCTCTTCGACCGACGGTGTCGGCACCAAGCTCAAGGTCGCCTTCCTCGCCGACCGCCACGACACCGTGGGCATCGACCTGGTGGCGATGGGCGTCAACGATCTCCTGGTCCACGGCGCCGAGCCCCTCTTCTTCCTCGACTACCTGGCTGTCCACCGCGTGGAGCCCGCGCGCGTCGAGGCGATCGTCAAGGGCGTCGCGGAAGGATGCCGCCAGGCGGGGTGCTCCCTGGTCGGGGGCGAGACAGCCGAGATGAGCGATCTCTACGCTCCCGGTGAGTACGACCTGGCGGGCTTTGCCGTGGGTGTCGTCGAGCGGAGCGGGATCGTGACCGGCGCGGAGGTGAAGCCCGGTGACCGCGTCCTCGGGCTCGCGTCCTCTGGGCTTCACTCGAACGGCTACACGCTGGCCCGGAAGGTCATCCTCGAGCGGATGGGTCTCAAGCCGGGTGATATTCTCCCGGCAGCCGGGCGCTCGGTGGCCGACGAGCTGCTCGAGCCGACTCGCATCTACGTCAGGCCGGTGCGCGCGCTAGTGAAGAGTCTGCCCGTGCCGGCCATGGCGCATGTGACGGGCGGCGGGATCAGCCTCAACCTGCCGCGCGTGCTGCCCGAAGGCTGCCAGGCACTGATCGATCCGCGCGCATGGCCCGTGCCGCCCGTTTTCCGCGTCATCCAGGAGGCCGGGCGCATCGAGGATTCCGAGATGCGACGGACGTTCAACATGGGCGTGGGCTTCGTTCTCGTGGTCCGGCCGGAGGACGCGGCCCGCGCCGCGGCCATTCTCGAGGGTGAGGGGGAGCAGGTCTTCGAGATCGGCGAGATCCGCGCCGGGCAGCGAGGCGTGGCGTATGCGTGAGCAGCCGCTCCGGGTGGGCGTGCTCGCCTCGGGCCGCGGCTCCAACTTCGAAGCGCTCGTGAAGGCGGCACAGGCGGGGCGGATGCCGGCGGTCATGGCAGTCCTGGTATCCGACTGCCCGGAAGCTCCGGCTCTCGGCGTCGCCCGCGCTCACGGGGTCGAGGCGCTCGTCGTGGATCCCAAGCAGTTCCCGACACGCGAGGCCCACGAGAAGGCCGTGATCGCCGCGCTCGAGGAGCGGCGCGTGGGGCTCGTGTGTCTCGCCGGCTACATGCGGTTGCTCACTGGTGTCTTCGTGAAGCACTTCGAAGGACGGCTCCTGAACATCCACCCGTCGCTGCTCCCGGCCTTCCCCGGCCTCCACGCTCAGCGTCAGGCGGTGGAGCATGGGGTCAAGACAGCGGGCGCGACCGTGCATTTCATCGACGAGGGCCTGGACACGGGTCCCATCGTGCTTCAGGCCGCCGTGGCGGTGCACCCGACCGACACCGAGGAGAGCTTGTCGAAGCGCATCCTGGATGAAGAGCATCGGATCTACCCGGAAGCCGTGCGCTTGTTCGCCCAAGGGCGGCTCACGATCAACGGCCGCAGGGTTCACATCAGGGAGACAGAGTCCATGACGAAAGTGGCCCGCGCGCTCCTGAGCGTCCACGACAAGAGCGGGGTGGTGGACTTTGCCAAGGGCCTGTCCGCCCTGGGAGTGGAGATCCTCTCGACCGGCGGCACCGCCGCGCTGCTGCGTGACGCGGGAGTGCCGGTGATCGACGTGGCCCAGGTGACGGGCTTTCCGGAGATGCTGGACGGGCGGGTGAAGACGCTCCACCCGAAGGTGCACGGCGGTATCCTGGCGCGGCGCGATCTCCCGGAGCACATGCAGGCCCTCAGGACCCACGAGATCGGGCCCATCGACCTCGTCGTCGTCGCCCTCTACCCCTTCGAGCAGACCGTGGCCAGGGCCGGCGTCACGCTCGCGGAGGCCATCGAGCACATCGACATCGGTGGGCCGAGCATGATCCGCGGCGCCGCGAAGAACCACGCCGCAGTCGGCGTCATCACCGATCCGTCGCAGTACGCGCCCGTCCTGGACGAGCTCAGGAAGAGCGGAGGCGCTCTCTCGCCCGAGACCCGCGCCCGGCTCGCCCTCGAGGCATTCCGGCGCACCGCCCGGTACGACGCCGCGATCGCGGCCTACCTGGCCTCCGGCGCCGCCGACTTCCCCGAGCGGCTCTCCATCGAGGCCGAGCGCCTCCAGCATCTCCGCTACGGAGAGAACCCGCATCAGTCGGCGGCGTTCTACCGTCCCGCGGGACCCGCGATCGGGCTGGCCGCGGCTACGCTGCTCCATGGGCCCGAGCTGTCCTACAACAACCTGCTCGACTGGTCGGCCGCGCTCGGGCTTCTCCTCGAGTTCGACGACCCTGCGGCCGTGGTGATCAAGCACACCAACCCCTGCGGGGTGGCGCTGGGCCCTTGTGTCGCGGAGGCCATGAGCCGCGCCAAGGCCTGCGATCCCGTCTCGATCTACGGCGGCATCGTCGGCGTCAACCGCACGCTCGATATGGGGGTGGTCACGGAGCTCTCGGGTATTCTCCTCGAGATCCTCTTCGCGCCGGACTTCGACCCGGACGCCCTGGCAGAGATCAGACGCACGAAGAAGAAGTGTCGCGTACTGCGCCTCGCGTGCCACGCCGCCGACTACCCCGGGCGGATGCGGGATATCCGCAGCGTCCTGGGCGGTCTCCTCGTCCAGGACTCCGACCTGACCGACCTCGACCCCGAAGCGCTCACGACTGTCTCGAAGCGCGCGCCGACCGAGGCCGAGATGGCGGCGCTCCGCTTCGCCTGGCGCGTGGCCAAGCACGCCAAGTCCAATGCCATCGTGCTGACTACCGCGGAGCAGCTCGTGGGAGTCGGTGCCGGGCAGATGAACCGCGTGGATTCCGCCCGCATCGCCGTGATGCGCGCCCGCGCCAATGGGCTCGAGACCAAGGGCACGGTCTGCGCTTCGGACGCGTTCTTCCCGTTTCGGGACGGTCTCGACGTCGTGGCCGACGCCGGCGTCACCGCGGTGATCCATCCCGGCGGCTCGATCCGAGACGAGGAGGTGGTCAAGGCCGCCGATGAGCACGGCATCGCGATGGTCACGTGCGGGATCAGGCACTTCAAGCATTGAGCGCGGTGACGACAGGCGTCGCATCCCGTGCCTCGACCTGAGCGGGTCTTCACGCTGCGTGAGCTGACGCGGCTGCTGCGTCTCACGCCACAGCGCGCAGCCCAGCTCAAGCGCCTTGGCGTCCTGCGCTCCGACAGTGCCGGGTATCGCTTCCGCGAGCTCGTGGCCGCGCGCGCCGCGGCAGGGCTCTTGGCATGCGGTGCGACCGTGCGGCAGGTGCGGGCTGCCCTCGACGGGGCGAGGCGGCTGGCGCCGAATGCGGAGACGCCGCTGGCCGAGCTGCGCCTGGTGGTCCAGGACCAGAGGATCGTCGTCGAGCAGGACCGCCTCCGCCTCGACCCGCGGACGGGCCAGGCACTGCTCGATTTCGCCGGCGGCGACCTCGAGCGCGAGACCCGCGAGTCTCTCCTGATGGGCATGGTCCGTCCCCTGCTTCCGCCCGCCGACGCGGCCGAGGCCTGGTTCGCGCGGGCATCGGCGTGGGACGGAGACCCCGAGCGCTGGGCAGCGGCGGTCGAGGCCTACGAGCAGGTGGTGGCGATCGATCCCGGCTATGCTGCGGCCTGGAACAACCTCGGGCTCCTCCAGCACCGGATGGGCCGCTATGACCAGGCGGGAGCCTGCTACCGCGCCGCGCTCGAGGCCGACGACTCCTGCTGTCAGGCTGCCTTCAACCTGGGCTCGCTCCACGAGGATCTTGACGACATCACGACGGCCATAGGCTGGTACCGCCGCGCTCTCGAGATGGAGCCCGACTACGCGGACGCGCACTTCAACCTGGCTGGCGTCCTCGGCAAGGCAGGCCAGGGTGGGCCGGCGGCGCTTCACTGGCGACGCTACCTCGAGCTCGACCTGGGCTCGCCCTGGGCGCAGATCGCGCGCTCCCACCTCGAAGAGGCCGAGGCCCCAATGGATCAGCACGACGAGGGCGACGAAGACAATGACGGGCCGGAGAGGCGCGGGTGAGAGTCCTTCTGGTCGGCGGCGGCGGACGCGAGCACGCGCTGGCCTGGAAGATCGCCCAGAGCCCGCATCTCACGCGCCTGTACGCCGCGCCCGGCAATCCCGGCGTGGCACGCCATGCCGAGTGCGTGCCTGTCGGGGACGGCGCGGTGGAGGAGCTCGTCGGGCTGGCCGCGCGCGAGCGGATAGATCTCGTCGTGATCGGACCAGAGCTGCCGCTGTCCCTCGGGCTCGCTGATCGGCTCAGCCAGGCCGGGCTCGCCGTCTTCGGCCCCGGCCAGGCCGCCGCGCGTCTCGAGAGCTCCAAGGCGTTCTCCAAGGACATGATGGCCCGCTACGGCATTCCGACGGCGCGATTCAAGGTTTTCCGGGACGCGCAGCCCGCGCGGCGATTCTGCCGCGAGTTGGGCGCCCCGCTCGTGGTCAAGGCCGACGGGCTGGCGGCCGGCAAGGGCGTCATCGTGTGCCGGACGCTGCCGGAGGCCGATGCCGCGCTCAAGCTCTGTCTCGAAGACGGCGCCTTCGGCCCGGCGGGCCGCACCGTGGTGGTGGAGGAGTTCATGGAGGGCGAGGAGGCCTCCTTCTTCGCCCTCACCGACGGGGCCTCCGCGCTCCCCCTCCCGGCCGCGCAGGATTACAAGACCATCTTCGACGACGACCGGGGACCCAATACAGGCGGCATGGGGGCGTACTCGCCCGCGCCCGTCGTCGACGAGGCCATGAGCCGTCGCGTGATGGACGAGATCGTCTCGCCCACGATCGCCGCCATGGCCAAGGAGGGCGCGCCGTACGTCGGCGCGCTCTATGTCGGGCTCATGATTACGGCGGAGGGGCCGCGCGTGGTCGAGTTCAACTGCCGCTTTGGAGACCCCGAGTGCCAGACCATCATGCCGCGCCTCGACGAGGACATCTTGCCTGTCTTCGAGGCGATCGCCGCGGGTCGAGGCCTGCCCACATCGCTCCGCTGGCGCGCCGAGGCCTCTGTCTGCGTCGTGCTGGCCTCGCCGGGGTATCCTGGCCCGCCGCGTACCGGGCTGCCCATCCATGGTCTCGATGCCGCGGGCGGCCTCGATGCCGACGGTGGACTATCCGGTATCAATGTGTTCCACGCCGGCACCGCGCGCCGCGCCGGCGTCCTCGTCACCTCCGGCGGGAGAGTCCTGGGCGTCCAGGCGCTGGGACCGGACGTTCGCGCCGCTGTGGCCTCGGCCTATGCTGCTGTCGAGCGCGTCCGGTTCGACGGCATGCAGTTCCGGCGCGACATCGGCAGAAGGGCCTCCACCCGGACGTGAGGATGTGGACGTGAGGCTGGCCGGCGTGATCCAGGCAGGCGGCAAGAGCGCGCGGATGGGCGGAGAGCCCAAGGCCCTGATGGAAGTGGGAGGCCGGCGCATCATCGAGCGCGTGCTCGAGGTCCTCCGGCAGGTCACCGACGATGTCCTCCTCGTGACCAACACGCCCGATCACTACGCGTGGCTGGGCCTGCCCATGGTGCCGGACGTGTTCCCGGATGCGGGCTCGCTCGGCGGGATCTACTCGGGGCTCAAGGCCGCGCCGTGCGAGGCTGCCTTCACGGTCGCCTGCGACATGCCGTTCCTGTCGCAGGGCGTGGCCCGGCTGGTCACCTCGCGCGCCCACGAGGCCGACGTCGTCGTGCCTGTCGTCAACGGCTTCCACGAGACGCTGCACGCCAGTTACGCCAAGGCGTGTCTCGGACCCATCGAGCGCCGCATCGCCGCGGGCCGGCTCAAGATCACGGGCTTCTTCGACGAGGTGCGGGTGCTCGAGATTCCCGAGGCGGACGTGGCGGCCCAGGGAGAGCCGGCGGTAGTCTTCCTGAACGTCAACACCCCGGACGATCTGGTCCGGGCGCGGATGCTCGCCGCGGGCGGAGCGCGCTAGCGTGGACGCCCGGGCGGAGGGGCTTGGACTCTCCTCGATCCAGGAGATGAACCACCTGCCGCGCGAGATGGTCGAGGCGCTCTACGTGCGACTGGTGCCCGAGGAGCTGCTCGACCGCTTCGGCATCGACCCGCGCACCCTCGCCGGGCCTGAGGGGACGAGGCTCGTGCGCATCACGGCGCCCGCGGAGAAGCCGTGGGCGCGGGTCGAAGTGCGCTCCTCAATCGAGGACCGCGACCCCGCGCTGCTGGTGGACGTCGAGATGTCTCCGCTCTCCGTTCCGGAGCTCGCCTTCGTGCAGATCACCGACCCGCGGGCGGCCCGCTACGGCATCGACCGCGATCCCGAGGGTCGTGACACGCTCTTCGGCACGGTCTCCCGCAACGTGGACGAAGAGATGCGTGCCTTGAAGGACGGGCTGGCCCCCGGGCAGGTGCGCCGGGGCCTTCGCCTCCTGCCACGCATCCTCGAGGCCATGGACGGTTTCTGCCGGCTGATCGGCACCGACGTCTATCTCATCGAACCGCTGTTCTACCACTCGGCCGTCCTCTACGAGCGGCAGGGCTGTGGCTACCTCCTCGGCCGCGAGGTCATGGACGTGATCCAGGCCGATTTCAGTGAGGGTGGGGCGCTCGCCGTGGGGCTCGATGGCTCTTCGCCGTTCCGCGCGCCCGAGGCCGGCCGGACGGTGCGGGGGAGGAGCTGGGCGCTCCACGACGGCGTGTCTGGCCGCTCCTGGGCGGGAGTCAAGATGTACAGAGCAGCCGGCAGGCACGCCGGGATCGACACGTTTCCCGGCGGCATATACTAGGCGCGTGAAGCGGAAGAAGCCCGTCCACGCCCGCGTCCGCAAGCCTATGCCACGCAAGCCGCCGAAGGTGGAAATCCCGAAGACCGTCTACCGCCGGCGTCCCAAGCACCCGGGATCTCCGGGAGCCGAGCCATGATGCCCGCGGGGCTCCGCCCCTGCGCCATCGTGCACTACCACGAGATCAGTCTGAAGCGGGGAAACCGGCCGGTTTTCCTGCGCCGGCTCCAGGAGAACATCGCGCGGGCCGTGAGCGACCTGGGTTCCTCGCGCGTGATCCAGCTACCCGGCCGCATCGTGCTCGATCTCGAGGGTCACCCCGATCCGCGCGCGGCCGGCGCCCGGCTCGACCGCGTCTGCGGGATCGCGAATCTGGCCCTCGCGGTCCGCACAGGCTCGTCGCTCGACGAGCTCAAGCGGGCCGTGGACCACGCCATCCAGGACCGGCGCTTCGCCTCGTTCCGCATCACGGCGCGCCGCGCCTTCAAGACCTTCCCGCTGAGCTCCGTGGAGCTCAACCGCGAGCTGGGGGCCCACGTCTTGCAGCGCCGGCCCGGGGCGCGGGTGGACCTGGAGCGCGCCGAGCTCAATGTCCACGTCGAGGTGCTGCCGCGCGAGGCGTTCGTCTACGCGGACCGGCGGCCGGGCGCGGGCGGGCTGCCGGTAGGCTCGGGTGGAACCGTCATGGCCTTGCTGTCCGGGGGCATCGACTCGCCCGTGGCCGCGTGGCGGATGATGAAGCGCGGTTGCCGCGTTCACTTCGTCCACTTCCACAGCGTGCCCTACCTGCCCGATGCCTCCATCATCAAGGTCCGCGAGCTGGCCCGGAGGCTGACGCAGTGGCAGTACGTCTCGCATCTCTACCTCGTACCCTTCGGCGAGATCCAGCGGGAAGTGGTCCTGGCCGTCCGCCCCGTGGCCCGCGTCGTCGTCTACCGACGCCTCATGGTGAGGATCGCGGAGGCGCTGGCCAGGCAGACGGGTGCGCTGGCCCTCGTCACCGGGGAGAGCCTGGGCCAGGTCGCCTCGCAGACCCTCCACAACCTCGCGCGGATCGACGAGGCGGCGACCCTGCCGGTGCTGCGACCCCTGATCGGCATGGACAAGGTCGAGATCATGGAATCGGCGCAGCGGCTCGAGACCTTCGAGACGTCCATCGAGCCGGACGCGGACTGCTGCACGCTCTTCACCCCCGCCCATCCGGGCACGCGGCTGGGCCGGGAGGAGATCGACGCGATGGAGGGCACGCTCGACGTCGGGGCACTGGTGCGGACGGGCGTCGAAGGGGCCGCCATCGAGACGTTCGACTTTCCGCCCGGTGCCGGCGGGCATGCGCCGGCGCCCAGGGCGCGTCTGGCGCCGCCCCTGCCATGAGCGCGACGCTGGCCCACCTCGGCGCCTCCGGCACGCCAGCCCGAGCCAGCCGGCGCGGGCGGCCATCATGGGCCTCCTCAAACGCTCCGTCCCGTACCGCCTGACAGGGCTGGCCGTCCGGGTTCTCCGTCCCGAGGCCGACGTCCCCGCGACCTTCACGATCGCGTCCGGAGCCGTGATCTTCCCGCTCTGCCGGGCTGCCGAGGCGCGGAGCGCCTGGTGGCTCGGCGGCTCACGCCGGCTCGCCCTCTTTCTCCTCTCGCTCCTGCCGACGGCCTTCTTCGTCCTGGGCTCCGCTGAGCGGGACGCGGCGCGATGAAGCCCGGACGCATCGTGGCGTGGGCCCTCTACGACTTCGCCAACTCGTCCTTCGCCGCCGTCGTCTTCGCGACGATCTACGCGGCCTACTACGCGATCGTGGTCGTCGGCAATGACGCGGGCGTGGGCGACCTGTGGTGGGGACGGGTGATCTCGGTCTCGATGGCGGCCGTCGCGGTGACGTCGCCCCTGCTCGGCGGCATCGCCGACCGGGCGGGCGTGAGACGCCCGCTGTTCATCGGTTTCACGGTGCTGTCGGTGACGGCGACGGCGCTCATGGCGACGGTCGAGCCCGGCATGGTCCTCCGCGGGTTCGTGCTCGGTGTTCTCGGCAATATCGGCTACGAGAGCGCCCTCGTCTACTACAACGCCTACCTGCCGGAGCTGGCACCGCCCAGCCATCAGGGGCGCGTCTCGGCCTGGGGCTTCGCCGTGGGGTACGCGGGCTCCATCGTGGCGCTCCTTGCGGCGTTGCCCTTCGTCCGGGCCCAGGCCTACGGTGGCGCCTTCCTCTGCACGGCAGCGCTCTTTGGCGTCTTCTCGCTGCCCGCCTTCCTCTTTCTGCCCGAGCCGCCCGGGGAAGGGCTCTCCGTGCTGGTGGCCGCGAGACAGGCAGGCGCCGAGGTGCTCGCCACGGCCCGGAGGATCCTCGAGCTCAGGGACCTGCGGCGATTTCTCGGCGCGTACTTCCTCTACGAGGACGGCGTCAATACCGTGGTGGGCTTCTCGGCGATCTTCGCCGCCCAGACCTTGGGCTTTCCCATGGACCGGCTCATCGTCCTCTACATCGTGGTCCAGGTCTCCGCCCTCGCCGGCGCTCTGGCCTGGGCCAGGCCCACGGATCGGCTCGGCCCGAAGCGCGTCGTGATGGTGACGCTCGTCCAGTGGACGGCCGTCGTGGTCGCGGCGTACTTCGTCGAGACGCCGGGTCAGTTCTGGGTGCTGGCCGTGGTGGCCGGCACCGGGCTCGGCGCCGTGCAGGCTGCCAGCCGTACCTTCCTCGCCACGCTGATCCCGCGCGGCATGGAGGCCGAGATCTTTGGCTTCTACAGCCTCTGCGGGAAGAGCGCCGCCGTCATGGGCCCGTTGATCTTCGGCGGGATCTCCCACGCGGCCGGCGGCAACCAGAGGGCCGGCATTCTCGCCGTCGGCAGCTTCTTCCTGATCGGCTTCCTGCTGCTCTCGCGCGTCAGGGCCGGCGGCCCTGCCCAGGGCTGATCCCCGGCTTTCTGGGCGCCCGGCTCTCGAGCGCCCGCAGCAGGTGGGCCCCAACAGGTTGGGGCGCCTTGACACCTGCCCCCGAGGGAGCGTAAATTCGGGCCGCCATGCTAGCCGTTGCCCTGGGCGCCGACCATGCCGGCTGGGAGCTAAAGGAAGCGCTCAAGGCCTGGCTCATGGACGCCGGCTACCAGGTTCTCGACTTCGGCACGCACGGTCCCGACTCGGTCGACTATCCCGACTACGCCGCCCAGGTTGCCGAGGCCGTGTCCATCGGCAAGGTCGACCGCGGCCTTCTCGTCTGCGGCACGGGCATCGGCATGGCCATCGCCGCCAACAAGATGCCCGGAATTCGCGCCGCCCTCTGCGGGGATGTGTTCACGGCCCGTATGAGCCGCGAGCACAATGACGCCAACGTGCTGGCGATGGGCGGACGACTCACCGGGCGCGAGACCGGCCTCGAGATCCTGCGCGCCTGGCTCGAGACCCCGTTCGCGGGAGGCCGTCACGCCCGGCGCGTGGACAAGATCACCGAGATCGAGCGCGGCCCGTCTCGGGCAAGGAGCGGCGCATGAAGCGGCTCGAGCAGGTCGACCCCGAGATCGCCAAAGCCATCCGGGCAGAGACCCTCCGCCAGTCGCGCAACCTCGAGCTGATCGCCTCGGAGAACTTCGTTTCGGACGCCGTGCTCGAGGCAGTCGGCTCGGTGATGACCAACAAATACGCCGAAGGCTACCCGGGCAAACGCTACTACGGCGGCTGCGAGATCGTGGACATCGCCGAGGAGCTCGCCATCTCCCGCGCCAAGGAGCTCTTCGGGGCCGAGCACGTCAATGTCCAGCCCCACTCTGGCTCGCAGGCCAACATGGCGGTGTACTTCACGCTGCTCAAGCCGGGGGACACCGTCCTCGGGCCCAACCTGGCTCACGGGGGACATCTCACGGCCGGCAGCCCGATGAACTTCTCGGGCCGCCTCTACACCATCGTGCCCTATGGCGTCACGAGGGATACGGAGCGGATCGATCTCGACCAGGTGCGCGACCTCGCGAAGCAGCATCGCCCGAAGCTCATCATCGCCGGCGGCTCGGCCTTCCCGCGCGCCATCGATTTCAAGCCGTTCAGGGAGATCGCCGACGAGGTGGGCGCGGCGCTGATGGCTGACATCGCCCATCCGGCCGGGCTCGTGGCGGCCGGGCTGCACCCGTCGCCGGTGCCGTATGCCGACTTCGTCACGACCACCACGCACAAGACGCTCCGCGGGCCCCGCGGGGGCATGGTCATGTGCCGCGGCCAGTACGCCAAGGACCTCGACCGCACCGTTCTCCCCGGCATCCAGGGTGGGCCGCTCATGCATGTGATCGCGGCGAAGGCGGTGGCATTCCGCGAGGCGCAGACCCCCGAGTGGCGCGCCTACCAGGGGCAGATCATCAAGAACGCCAAGGCCCTGGCGGAGGCCATGCGTTCGCGCGGCTACCGGCTCGTCTCGGGCGGCACCGATACCCATCTCCTTCTGGTGGACCTCGCGCCCAAGGGCATCACGGGCAAGGATGCCCAGGAGGCGCTGGACCGCGCGTGGATCACGCTCAACAAGAACGGCATTCCCTTCGACACGAAGGGGCCCATGGTCACGAGCGGCATCCGCATCGGCACGCCTGCCGTGACCACGCGCGGCATGCGCGAGCCCGAGATGGCGGAGGACCGCGTGGTCGACTCCCGCGTCGGGCGCGAAGGGGAGTTCATCCGCCGCCGCCGCGAGTGCCTCAAGTGCCACCGTCGGTACACCACGTACGAGTACATCGAGGACGTGCTGCCGCACGTCGTCAAGCGCGACGGCCGTCGCGAGCCGTTTGACCGGCAGAAGCTGCGCAGCTCGATTCTCAAGGCTTGCGAGAAACGCTCGGTGGGCGTGCAGGCGGTCGACGATGTCGTGGCCGACATCGAGGCCAAGCTCCACGAGCGGGCCGAGAAGGAGATCACGAGCCTCGAGCTGGGCGAGGTGCTCATGGAGCATCTCCAGAAGCTCGACCAGGTTGCCTACGTGCGCTTCGCCTCGGTCTACCGCCAGTTCAAGGACATCGCCCAGTTCATGGACGAGGTCAAGGGCCTGATCAAGGACGGCGACAAGCCCAAGGCGGTCAAGCCCGTCTCCAAGCCGCCCGCCAAGAAGTAGGGACCGCCCCGGCTGGGCCAGTCTTTGCTAGCGGCGGGTCGCCAGCGCCACGCCGGCGATCACGATGGTCGCGCCCACCAGGTGGTACCAGTGGACGGTCTCGCCCAGAATGGCCCAGCTGAGCCCGATCACGAGGAAGGGCACGATGTTAGTGAAGACTGCCGCCCGGCCCGCCCCGACGGTCCGAACGGCCTGGTAATACCAGAGGTGCCCGAGCGTCACCGGGAACGCCCCGTAGAGGACAACGCCCCAGCCGGCCCAGGTCGCCCGCGCCAGCGGCTGCCACCCCTCGACCAGCAGCATCAGCGGCACCAGCACGACCACGGAGACCGCATGGACCCCTGCCATGATGGTTACGGGGCGCAGTTGGGTCGCGGTCGACCGGCTGTAGAGCGTGTAGCTTATCCAGCCGATCTCCGAGGTGAGGATCAGGAGATCGCCGCGGTTGAAGGCGAGCGTGGAGAGCCTCTCGATCGACCCGTGTGACAGCGTCAGCAGCACGGCCGCCACCGTGAGCGCTATGCCCGCCAGGTTCGGGGGCGAGAGCCGGTCACGGAGCCACAGCGCGGCCAGCGCCGCCACGACCACCGGCGCTGCGGCGCCCAGGATGCCCGCATTGATCGGGTTGGTGTACTTCATTCCCCAGAACCAGATCGTGGTATTGCCGACGAGCCCCGTCAGCGAGAGGACGAGGAAGGCTGTCCAGTCGCGCCGGTGGAGCGTCGGGATGCCGCCCTCCGCCAGGCGCGCGAGCACGACGAGCACGGGCGTGATGAGCAGGGCGCGCACGCCGGTCAGCGAGAGAGGGCCGAGCTCGGCCAGGCCGATCTTGCTGGCCGGAAAGTTGCCAGCCCAGAGGAGCGTCACGAGAACGAGGAGGCAGTAGGCTCTGGCGTGAGTCATGCGGTCTCGAGGGAAGGGCAGACGCTAAGATAGATCGGCCCTGTCGGGATGGGGCCGACAGGGCCGAGCGCCACTATGGGCGCCTTACTTCTTCTTCTTCTTGGCCTTCTTCTTCTTCGCCATCGTGTCACCTCCTCCCGCTCCGCGCGTCCCGCGGTTTTTTCTTTCTTTCACGGGATTCTGGCGGAGGGTCCAGGGACTGTCAAGCGGAAAATACACCATGCGGGGTAGCGACGGCCTCCCATACCCCACATCTTGGGGGCTGGCGGTCTAGCTCTTCTCGCGCGCCGAGGAAGGCCTGCGATGCTCGCGGCGGCGGACGAACTCCTGGTTGAGCGCGACCCCCTTCTTGCACATCGGGCAGTGCTCTGGCGGATAGGTCGGGAAGTCCCGGCTCACGAGGCTGAAGATCTCCTTGCCCGCGACCTCGGCCCTCTTGGTGCGCCGCCAGAGGGCGCCAATGCCGATGACCTGTCCGCCCAGCTCCTCGACCAGGTCGCTCAGGAGCTTGACCGTGGTGCCGGAGCTGACGAGGTCTTCGACGATCAGGACCTTGGTGGTGGGCCGGATCAGCCGGTGGAACTCGGCCGGAAGCGTGACCTTGCGCTTGCCAGCAGAGACGCCCTTGGTGCCATACATCAGCGTGGGGCGGGATGGATGCGCGCGGGCCACGCAGTGGGACAGGACAAGAGCCCCGGGCCCCGTCGAGAGCACCACGTCGATGGGCCACTGGGCAAAGTGCTTGGCGATGACGGCGCCCAGACCTTCCGTGAAGGAAGCTTCGGTCGTCACCAGCGTCTTCTCGATGTACTCGCTGGTGTGCTGGCCCGACGGCAGGAGGATGTGGTCGTTGGCGTGGTACGCGCCGGTCCGCTTGAGGATCTCGAGATGGATCTTCTCGCGCACCTCGGCGTCCATGCGAGCGGCGTCCTTGGTGGTCTGCGGAGCCATGGAGGGTTAAGGATGACGGCCGTGGCGCGCTCTTGTCAATGCCAAAGATGGGCCGACCGCACCGCGTGATAGACTTTCTGGCCATGAAGGTCCTCGCGCTCGAGAGCGCCACCCTCTCGGGCGGGGCCGCGCTCGTCGACGGCGACCGCCTGCTGGGCGAGATCACGCTCAATGTTGCGGTCACGCACTCGGAGCGCCTCCTCGCCGCAGTGGATCGGCTCCTCGATGACTGCGGCTTCTCGGTCCGGGATCTGGACGGCCTTGCCGTCTCCATCGGGCCCGGCTCCTTCACGGGCCTGCGGGTCGGCATCGCGACCGTCAAGGGTCTCGCCCTGGCTCTCGACGTGCCCGTCGCCCCCGTGCCCACGCTCGATGCGCTCGCGGCGCGTCTGCCCTTCGCCGGAGCGCCCGTCTGCCCCATCCTGGATGCCCGCAAGCGCGAGGTCTACCTCTCGCGCTACCGGTGGAACGGGCGGGCCATGGTCCGTGAATGGGACTACCTGGCGCTGCCGCCCGAGGTCGCGGCGGCCCGCCTGGAAGCGCCGGTGATCCTCCTGGGCGACGGCATCGGACTTTGCAGCCCGTGGCTCCAGCGCCTCGGCCCCGGCGTCCAGCTCGCTCCGGTCGCCCAGCGGATGCCCTCGGCGGCAGTGGTGGCCCAGCTGGGCCTGGAGATGCTGGCGTCGGGCGGTGGAGTTTCCGCTGACGGGGTGAGCCCGCTCTACCTCCGGCCCTCGGAAGCCGAGCTCAAGTCACGGCGAGCGTGAGAACGGACGTGAAGACGGCGCTCGGCATCGGCCCGATGACCCTGGCGGACCTCGACGAGATCGTGGCCATCGAGCGTGTCTCCTTCCCCACGCCGTGGACACCCGCGGCATTCCGCTACGAGATGCAGCAGAACCGCGTGGCACGCTGCACCGCGATGCGCGCCGGGACGCGCGTGGTCGGCTATCTCTGCCTCTGGGAGATCGGCCACGAGATCCACATCACCAACCTGGCCGTGCACCCGGACTGGCGCCACCGCGGCATTGGCAGGGCCCTGCTCGCGGCGGCCCTGGCCGAGGGGGTGGCGCGGGGCGTGGCGCTGGCCTTTCTCGAGGTGCGGCCGAGCAATGCGCCGGCCCTGGCCCTGTACGGTAGCCTCGGCTTCCAGGTCATCGGACGTCGCAACGGGTACTATTTCGACACGGGCGAAGACGCCCTGGTCATGGAGGCCCGGCTCGGGGACGACGCTGCTCCGGCCGTGGCCGGGAACCAGAGCGCGGGATCCTGAGTTACGTTCGTGCTGCGCGGCCTCCACGAGCATCCAGTCCACCCTCTCACGGGAGAGATACCAATGATTCGACGACTCATCGTGGCGGTGCTCGCCCTGGCCGTGGCCCTGCCGATGGCCGCCCGGGCGGAGCCCATGAGCTTCAAGGTGCTGCCGAACTCCTCGCGCGCCACCTTCAAGACGGACGCGCCCCTTGAGACGATCGTGGGCAATACCGCGGGGCCCGCCGTGACGGGCAGCCTCAGCGTGGATCCGCTCAAGCCCGCGGGCGGCACGGGCGTGATCAAGGTGGACCTGACCACGCTCAGTAGCGGCATCGCCAAGCGCGATGCGGACATGCAGACGCCGCAGTACCTCGACACGGCCAACGAGGCGAACAGGTTCGCCGTGTTCGAGATCAAGAGCATCGAGATCCCCGGGGCGCTCGAGGCGGGGAAAGAGATCATGGCCAAGGTCCGGGGCATCCTCACGATCAAGCAGAAGCCCGTCGAGACCGTGGCTGATGCCCGCGTGACGTACATCAAGCTCACACCCGAGCAGGTCGAGGCTCAGAAGCGGTTCGGCTTCGCCAGCGACAATATCAAGGTGCGCTCGAAGTTCGGTACCTCCTTCAGCAACCACGGCATCACCGTTCCCCAGCTCCTGTCCCTGAAGCTGTCCAACGAGATCCAGCTCGAGACCGACCTGACCTTCGCCAAGCAGTAGCGCCATCCGGCCCCGGGGAACCTTTCGCCTCCCCGGGGCGCCGTGCCGAATCTGCTAGAATCGGCGGGTGCCTCCCCCCTCCCGGTCCCACCTAGTTCCGCGCATGCTGGCGGGCGACCGCCTGGCACTGGCCCGCCTCATTACGCGCGTCGAGAACCGGATGCCGGACGTGCCCGAGATCATGCGGGCCGTGCAGCCGCGCCTCGGTCGCGCCCATGTCCTCGGCGTCACGGGGCCGCCGGGCGCTGGCAAATCCACCCTCGTGGACCGCCTTACGACCCACCTGCGTGCCGAGGGCGTTCCCGTCGGCGTGGTCGCCGTGGATCCCTCGAGCCCCTTCACGGGGGGCGCGGTGCTGGGCGACCGCATCCGGATGCAGACCCACACGCTCGATCCCGAGGTCTTCATCCGCAGCATGGCCACTCGCGGCAGCCTGGGCGGGCTCGCCGCGGCGACGGGCGACGTGCTCAAGCTCATGGATGCTTTCGGCTTCCCGTGGATCCTCATCGAGACGGTGGGCGTGGGGCAGACCGAGCTCGACATCGTCAAGCTCGCGGACACGACGGTCGTCGCCCTGGTGCCCGAGTCGGGCGACTCGGTACAGGCGATGAAGGCGGGCCTCATGGAGGTCGCCGACATCTTCGTGGTCAACAAGGCGGATCGGGAAGGCGCGCACGCGCTCATGGGCGAGCTGCGCTTCTCTGCGCACCTGCACTACTCGAGCAGCGTCTCGGCCAAGGATATCGAGTGGGAGATCCCCGTGCTGTCGGCGCAGGCGGCCAACGACGTGGGCGTGACCGAGCTGCTGGCGGAGGTCAAGCGCCACAGGCAGGCGCTCGAGAGCTCGGGGGCGCTCGAAAAGCGCCGGCAGAGCCGGAGGCGCGCCGAGCTCCGCACGCTCCTGCAGGAGCGGTTCGCCGCCCAGGTGCTGGAGCGGGTCGAGCGGGACGCCGCCCTCGGACCGACCGTGGAGGCCGTCGCCGATGGGACGCTCGACGCCTACTCCGGCGTGGAGCGCATCCTCGAGCGCCTGCTGCGCGAGCCTTGACACCTCCGAGGCCGCACCCCACTATGAGGCGCGACGGCGACCCCGAACGGAGGTCTCGCTAAATGTCTCCCTCTCATCAGTGGTACGGACTCATCCCCGGCTGGCTTCCGTTCTACGCGCTGATCGTCGTCGCGCTCGTCCTTTTCGCGCGCCGCGCCCTCTTCCTCGTCCGGCTCATGCTGGCCGGGAAGCCGGCGATGCGGTGGGACAAGGTGCCCGCCCGGCTCCTGGCGGTCGTCGTCAATGTGCTGGGCCAGGCGAGGCTGCTCCAGAACGACTTCTGGCCGGGGCTCATGCATGCCACGATCTTCTGGGGCTTCGTCATCCTGACTCTCGGCACGCTCGAGTTCTTCGGAGAGGGGATGGTCGAAGGGTTCCGCCTCCCGTTTCTCTCCAATACGGCTCCCTACCTGATCGTGGAAGACGCCTTCAGCGTGGCCGTCATCGCGGCCATCGCCTACGCGGCGTTCCGCCGCCTGGTGACCAAGCCCCGCCGCCTCACGCTCTCGGCCGAAGGGCTCTTCATCCTGCTGCTGATCTTCGGGCTCATGGTCACCGACCTCGCGGCGGATGCCGGCCGGATCGTGCTGGCCCCCGCGCCGAGCGACCGGTGGCAATTCGCGGGGAGCGCGCTCGCGGGCCTGCTCACGCAGCTTCCGGGTGGCGCCGTGACGGCGATCTTCCACGTCTCCTGGTGGATCCACGCGGTGCTCCTCCTGGGCTTTCTGGTGTATCTCCCGTACTCGAAGCATCTGCACATCATGGCCGCCCCGTTCAACGTGTTCTTCGCTCCGCAGACCCCCAAGGGCACGTTTCCGACGGCGAACCTCGAGGAAGCCGAGACCTTCGGGGTCGGCACCCTCGAGGAGCTCACCTGGAAGGACCTGTTCGATCTCTATAACTGCACCGAGTGCGGCCGCTGCACCTCCGGCTGCCCGGCCAACGTCAGCGGCAAGGAGCTGGACCCGAAGTGGCTCATCCTCAACCTCCGGGACCACCTCCTGGAACGGGGGGGCACCCGCGCCAAGCACGATCAGGAAGCAGCCGAGAAGCCGATGGTGGGCGGCGTGATCCACGAGAACGTGCTCTGGGCCTGCACGACCTGCCGCTGGTGCGTGGACGCCTGCCCCGTCTTCATCGAGCACGTGCCCAAGATCGTGGACATGCGGCGCTGGCTCGTCCTCACCGAGTCGCGGTTCCCCGCCGAGCTGCAGCCGACGTTCCGCAACCTCGAGAACAACGGGAACCCGTTTCAGATGTCGCGGCAGACACGGACCGACTGGGCGCAGGGCCTGGACGTCAAGGTCATGAGCGACGTGAGCCAGGCCGAGTATCTCTACTGGGTCGGCTGCTACGGCTCCTTCGACGAGCGCAACAAGAAGGTCGCGCGGGCCTTCGTCAAGCTCCTGCAGGCCGCCGGCGTCGACTTCGCGATCCTCGGCAACGAGGAGACGTGCACCGGCGAGCCGGCCCGGCGCCTGGGGCACGAATACCTGTACCAGACGCTGGCCCAAGGGAACGTCGAGACCCTGAAGCGCTACCGGTTCCAGACGATCGTCACGGCCTGTCCCCACTGCTTCAACACCATCCGGAACGAGTACCCGGACTTCGATGGCCACTTCAAGGTGATCCATCACACCCAGCTGCTGGACGAGCTGATCGCCGCGGGACGCCTGCGGGTCGCGCGGAACCAGGAGGCGCGGATCACGTATCACGACGCGTGCAACCTGGGTCGGTACAACGACATCTACGAGGAGCCGCGGCGGGTGCTGGCCTCGGCGAGCAAGGCCGAGCTGCTCGAGATGCGCCTGTCCAGGTCCAAGGGCTTCTGCTGCGGCGGCGGCGGCGGCCGCGCCTGGCTGGAGGAGAACGAGGGCCGCCGCGTGAATCAGGTGCGCGTGGAACAGGCCATGGAGGTGAAGCCCGACATCCTGGCCTCGGCGTGTCCCTTCTGCCTCACCATGTTCGAGGATGGCGTGAAGAGCAAGGAGGTCGCCGACAAGATCAAGACCCGGGACATCGCCGAGATCCTCGCCGAGAGCCTGGAGTAGCCTGATGGACGCCGCCTATCACGATGTGATCAGGCGGCGCCTCGAGCTGCCGGTCCACGAGGGGCCGGACAAGGTCAGCCCGCTCGCCGATGCCGTGCACCAGCACGTCAAGGCCGGAGACACGCTCTACGTCGGCGCCGCCCACGGCCGGGCCAATGTCCTGGTCCGCGAGGTCACGCGCCAGTGGTGGGGCCGGCGACCGGACTTCACGCTGGCCACCATCGGCGTCGGCTCGCCCTGGACCGCCCTCATCCACGGCGGCCTCGTCCGCCGCGTCATCACGACCTTCATGGGCGAGGGCTATCCCTTCCCGACGCCGCAGGCCCTGATCTCGCGGGCGGTGCTGGAGGGGCGACTCGAGGTCCAGAACTGGTCCATGCTGACCCTGCCGTTGCGCCTCCTGGCTGGCGCCATGGGCGTGCCCTTCCTCACGACCAGGTCGCTGCTCGGCTCCTCCATGGAGGACGACAACGCGCGCGCGGGCGACTTCATCGCGGCCGACGATCCCTTCGGCGCCGAAGGGCGCGTGGGCTATGTCCGCGCCCTCGTGCCCGACGTGGCGCTGATCCACGCCTGGGCGGCCGATCGCGCGGGCAACGTGCTGACGGCGGCGCCGCTCAACGAGAATCTCTACGGGGCCATGGCCGCCAGGCGCGGCGCCCTGGTCACGGTCGAGCGCATCGTCTCGACGGAGTTCATCCGGCGCCACTCGAGCCTCGTCAAGCTGCCCGCGCAGTACGTCCAGGCGGTGGTCGAGGCGCCGCAGGGCTGCCACCCGGGCGGCATGTATGCCATGGGCGTGCCCGAGCTCGAGGGCTATGCCGAGGACCTCGAGTGGATCCTCGAGTGCCGTCGCGCCTTTCGGGAGCCGGCGACCGCGGATGCCTGGATCAAGGAATGGATCCTCGACGTGCCGGACCAGCAGGCCTATCTCGCCAAGCTCGGCTATGCCCGGATCATGGAGACCAAGGGGCGGGCGGACGGCGACGCGTGGGTCTCCGAGCTCGAATCGCTGGCCTCGGCGCTGCCGGCGCCGGGCGCGCCGGCCTCGCCCTCCGAGTGGATGGTGGTGACGGCGGCGAGACTGCTCGGCGAGAAGGTGCGCGCGCACGGCTACCGGACCTTCCTCGCCGGCGTCGGGAACTCCAACCTCGCCGCCTGGCTGGCGGCCTACGAGCTCAAGCGGGCCGGCGTGGACGTGGAGCTCATGGCCGAGACCGGCATGGTCGGCTACCTGCCTCGCCCGGCCGAGCCGTTCGTCTTCTCGTTCCGCAACTTTCCCTCCTCCAAGATGCTGACGGACATCCTCCACGTGATGGGCGTCTTCATGGGTGGCCGGCACAACGCCTGCCTGGGCTCGCTCGCCGCCGGGCAGATCGACAAGCACGGCAACATCAACTCCACCATCATCCCCGGCGTGGCTTATGTCACCGGCTCGGGCGGCGCCAACGACATCACCTCCTCCGCACGCGAGGTGCTGGTGTCCCTGCAGCAGTCGGCGAAGCGGTTCGTGGACAAAGTGCCCTATATCACCGCGCCGGGCCGCGCCGTGCGCACCGTCGTCTCCGACCTCGGCGTCTACGAGAAGCACGGCGAGGACGGGACGCTCCGGCTCACCGGCATCTTCGGCAACCGTCCGGAAGCCGAGGCCGTCGATGCCGCGCGCTCGGCCTGCGGCTGGGATCTCGCCGTGGCTCCCTCGCTCCGGCGCTCGGTGGCGCCCGGGGCTGACGAGCTCGCGCTGGTCCGGCTCTTCGACCCTCGCCGCTATTTCCTCGGTCCCTATGACGCGTAACCCTCCCTCCATTCCTCTCCCCTCAGGGGAGCTGCATTCCTCTCCCCTCAGGGGAGAGGGCAGGGTGAGGAGTGGTGGAGACGGGGCGGGCAGGAGGTGAGGCACACATGATCGGCATTCTATCTGTGGGCGGCTACGTGCCCCGGTACCGGCTCTCGGGCAAGGCGCTGGGCGCTGTGTGGGGCGCCGGCGGGGCCGGAGAGCGAGCCGTCGCGGGCTACGACGAGGACAGCCTGACCATGGCCGCGGAGGCCGCGCTGATCGCGCCCTATGCCGAGAAGTCGAGCGCCGCCATTGTCGCCACCGTGGCGGACATGCCGGCCGCGGTGCTGACGGCGGACCTCGGCGGCTCGCTTCGCGCCGGCACCACGGCGCTCCGCCTGGCCCTCGACATGGTCAAGGCCGGGTCGGCGGCCCACGCCCTGGTCGCCGCGGCGGACGTGAGGCCCGTGGCGCCCGGGACGCCCGAAGAGGTCCAGATCGGCGACGGGGCGGGGGCGGTGCTCGTCGGTGAGGGCGACGTCATCGCGAGCTTCGAGGGCGGATACGCCGCGAGCCACGACTTCACCGATGTCTGGCGGCTTCAGGGCGACCGCTATCTGTCGGTGCTCCCCGACATGGCCTTCGTCAAGAGCTACGGCCTCGACAAGCACATCGCCGAGGCGGTCGAGGGGCTGCTCACGGCGACGGGGCGCAAGCGGGAGGACATCGCCAGGGTCGTGCTCTACGGCCCCGACGCGCGGACCCATGCGGCCCTCGTCAAGCAGCTCCGGCTCAGGGAGTCCGCGATGCCGAAGGAGCCGGTGATCGGCCGGGCCGGCAATACCGGCACTGCCTCCTGTCTCCTGGGTCTGGCGGCGGCGCTCGAAGAGTCGAAGCCGGGCGACCAGGTTCTCGTCGTCTCCTATGGCAGCGGCGCCGAGGCGCTCCTCTTCCAGTGCACCGATCACCTGGCCCGGGCGAGCTTCCACCGGCCCGTCTCCGCCCAGCTGGCCTCCGGCGTGCCGCTCCAGCACTACGGCAAGTTCCTGAGCTTCCGCCGCCACGTCGAGACCGAGGTGGTGCGCGCGTTCTCCAGCGTGCCCACGCTGGTGCGCGAGGAGAAGCAGAATCTCCGGCTCTACGGCCAGCAGTGCCAGGACTGCGGCGCCGTGTCCTACCCGCGGCGCCATCTCTGCTGGCAGTGCTCCTCGACGAAGCTCGTCGAGTACCGGATCTCACGGCGGGGCAGGGTCTTCACCTTCACGAAAGACCACTTGGTGCCGAATCCCGATCCGCCCACCGTCATGGTGTCGGCCGATCTCGAGGGCGGCGGGCGCTTCTACGGCCAGCTCACCGACTGCGATCCCGCCACGGTCACCTTCGAGATGCCGGTCGAGCTCTGCCTCCGGCGCATCCACGAGGGCGAAGGCTTCGTCAACTACTTCTGGAAGTTCAGGCCCGCGTGAAGGAGCCGATCTCTCTCAGCGTCGTGCATCGGACTCTTGAGCTCCCCGGAGGTGACGGCATGAAAGCCCACGGTCACAATCCCATGCTGATGGCGGTCGTGGCGCTCACGATGCTCGCCCCGCATCCCGTCTGGGCGCAGGAGCGAGTGTACGAGTGGGGGTGGGGAATGCATCCGATGTGGGGGCTCTGGGGGATGGCCATGATGCTCATGATGTTCGCGTTCTGGGGCGTCGTGACCGCCGCTATCGTGCTTGGCGTCCGGTGGCTTGCTCGCCAGGGCCGGGAGTCGAGGTCGGACCCGGCGCTCGAGATCCTCCGCCAGCGGTACGCGCGCGGAGAGATCAATAAGGAAGAGTTCGAGGCGAGGAAGCGAGATCTGGGCTGATCGGCTGCACGTGACGCAGCTGGCGTCGTGCGTGGCGTCGTGGGAGCTCGGCCATCGTTTCACAAACAGACTCGTCGGAGCCGCAGCGCGTTGCCGATGACCGATACCGAGCTGAACGTCGTGGCTGCACTGGCGATGATGGGGCTGAGCAGGATGCCGAGCACGGGATAGAGCACGCCGGCCGCGACCGGCCCCCCGAGCGCGTTATAGACGAATGCGAAGAACAGGTTCTGCCGGATGTTCCGCATGGTCGCGCGACGATGGGGTTGCTCGGTGGACACGTGGTGGACACTGGCCACAGGGTCCGCAAGAATTTGAACCGCGCCATGCGGCGGTGCTAACCTTAGCGGACTCAACCAGCCCCTACACCCGCCCGGCATGGTGAGGACCTCCGGATGAGATGTCCCCGGTGCCAGCACGAAAACCCGCAGGAGGCCATATTTTGCAACTCCTGCGGGGCTCGATGCGAAATCCTCTGCCCGTGCTGTGCCCGCGCCAACCCACCAGAGAGTCGCTTCTGCAGCCAGTGCGGGCAACCCCTCGAAGCCGCCGCGGCCGCGACAACGTTCACCTCGCCGCAGGCTTACACTCCCAAGCATCTCGCGGAGAAGATCCTCACGTCCCGTTCCGCATTAGAGGGCGAGCGGAAGCAGGTCACCGTCCTCTTCTGTGACGTCGTGGACTCCTCCCGGCTGGCGGAACGCCTGGAGCCCGAGGCCATGCACGAGATCATGAATCGGGCGCTCCGCCTCATGGCCGAGGCCGTCCACCGCTATCAGGGCACGGTGAACCAATTCCTCGGGGACGGCCTCATGGCGCTCTTCGGGGCTCCAGTGGCCCTGGAGGACCATGCCTTTCGGGCTGTCCAGGCGGCGCTGGCGATTCACGAAACGCTCAGTGGATTCAGCGAACAGCTCAAGAAAGAGCGGAACGTCGAGATCCAATTGCGCCTCGGGCTCAACACCGGGCTCGTCGTCGTGGGGCGGATCGGCGATGACCTCCGAATGGACTACACCGCCATCGGGGACACGACCCACCTGGCGGCCCGAATGCAGGCCCTGGCGGAGCCTGGGGCGACTCTCATGACCGAGGCCACCCACCGCCTGGTGGAGGGGTACATCCGGAGTGAAGTGCTGGGGCCGGT
>WNGB01001904.1_pt1 | contig 40174 bp, 43 predicted proteins | sample 5400681 | NCBI WGS metagenome assembly WNGB01 (sample SAMN13153367, study PRJNA577476) | soil metagenome | isolation source: 115 cm soil or saprolite under grassland replicate 2 | place: USA:California | collected 2016-06-15 | reverse complement strand
CGTCACGGTCCCGTCACCCACGCGTGCGGAGTTGCTCAGTACGATCGGCTTGGGGAGGAGGTTGGGGGAACCTATTCAACGCGTTCGAGGCGCGAGTTCGGACGGAAGCGGCGGCCGACCTTGGCAGCCGGACGGCCGTCGGCGAGCACGACGTCAGCGGTGAAATCGTTCTGGCCGCGAATCAGCGACGAGCCCACGCCGTAGGCGTCGACCGGAACTTCGCGCCGCTCGAACTCCTCGATCTTCTCGACCGTGAAGCCGCCCGAGACGACGATCTTGACCGGCTCGAAGCCATCGGCGTCGAGTGCCTCCCGCACCTTCCGGACGAGCCGCTCGTTGACGCCGGTCGGCTTGAACTCGCCGAGCTCGTCCCACAAGGAGCGGTCGACGAGATTCTCGGACGTGTCGAGCCGGACGCCCCACAGCCGCGGCCCCAGCGCACGCGCCACCTCGAGTGCGGTCTCGACAGAGTTGTTCTCGAAGTCGACGAGGACGGTGACGTTCAGGTCCGGCGGTGCCCACTCGGCGAACTTCGTCGCCGCGAGCACGGTGTTGCCCCCGTAGGACGCAATCAGCGAGTGCGGCACCGTGCCGACTCCCTTGCCGCCCCACCAGGAAGCCTGCTCGTCGGTCGTCACTCCGACCGGGGCGCCGACGATCTGCCCCGCGACGTAGGCGGCGTAGCCGTCCCCGGTCTGAACGCGCTGGTGGTCGTGCCGCGCCGGCATGAAGATGATCGGCTTGCCGCCCGCGGCCTCGAGCACGTGCACGACGTTCGTCGTGATCAGCGTTCGCCGGGCGAGCACGCCGAGGTAGAGCGTCTCGAGGTGGGCGAAGAGCGTGTAGTCGCCCTCGATCAACATCGCCGTCTCGTAGGGCTCGATCCGGTCGCCGTCGAAGAGGGCGTGCACGGTCAGCGCCTCCCAGTCGTGCGAGCAGAGCTTGAGAATCGCGATCGCCTCGTCCATGCCGCCGAGGTAGGCGAGCTGCTTCTGAAAGACCTGCATCACGACGCGCGGGTGCCTTTCGTCCCGGAGCAGAGCCGCCCGCGAGTGATTGAAGTAGGCGTCGGTGTAGTACCCGTCGCGCATCTTCTCGACAGGCAGGTCGAAGATCTCAGGCGGCAGCCGCCGGATCGCGACGCCGTCAGTCCGAGTGGCCATGCTCGAGCTCGAGACAGGCGCCGAGCGCCGCCTCGGCGACCTCCAGCTGCTCGGGGGTCGGCTCGGCCGTCGCCAGCCGGTGCTGAATCTCGTGGCCGGGACGCGCGAGCGCCTTCGAGACACGGTGCTCTGGATTGCGCACCATCCAGGCGAAGATCTCGGTCGAGGCGGCCAGCGCGCTGAGGGACGCCATCGCGCGCGCCGCGAGCCGGAACCGGGTCGGGGCGCGCGCGGCCAGGGCATTGCCGATCGCGAGCGTGCCCAGCAGCGGCCCGAGCAGATGCGTGCCGCAGCGCTCGTGCTCCTTCTCACGGGCCTCTCCGTGCTCGTAGCTCCCGATCGCGATGTGCTCGGCGCCGTGGTACGCGGCAAGATCGGGGCTACGGAGGGCGACGGCCGCCGGAGCGAGCGAGGCGATCGCGGCGACGAGCTCCTGTGCCGCCGGCCCGAGCCTCCGCGAGCCGCGCGCCAGCTGTACTGCGACCGCACCTGCGACCATGGCCGTCAAGACGCGCGGCCGCTCGAACGGGAGCTTCGCTTGAGGAAGCCGGCGCCGCACGCGCGGCAGCAGCGTCACCACCTCGGCAAGCCGGGCCGGCCCGCGCAGAAGAGGATTGCCGACCGACGCCGCCCGGTAGCGCTTGAAGTCGGAAGCGACCTCGAGCCTGCCGTCGGGCAGCCGGATCGCGCAGGCCCAGGCGTTGGGCCCATGAACGAGCACGCCGTTCGCCAGCGCCATCCCACCCAGCCGAACCTCGTTCTCGGTCATCGTCCTGAGGTTATCGACTCATAGTCGAATTCCGCAAACCGCTACTGCTCCCCCATCGCTCGGGCTGCGTAGCGCAAGAACCCAACGCCGAGCTCGAGATCGTCGACCCGCACGCGCTCGTCGGCCGAGTGGACGAGCCGTGTGGCGAGCTGCGAGTCCATATAGCGCATCGGGAAGAATCCGTAGGCGACCGTTCCAAAGGCGGCGCGCAGCCAGTGGCTGTCGGTGAAACCCGCGAGGCAGATCGGCGCGACCGCCGCACCGGGCTCCGTCTCGGCCACCCACGATTCGATCGCATCCCAGAGCGGCCCCTCCATCGGCGAGCGCGTGCCGCCCTGTCCTTCCACCCACTCCAGCTCGTAGTCGCCCTCCCCGAGCACCTCGCTCAGGACCCCCTCCGCTTCGGCCTGCGTCTGACCGGGAAGCAGGCGGCAGTCGACGGTCACGTCGCAGAGCGCAGGGATCACGTTCCGCTTCTGCGAGGCGCTTACCATCGTCGGCGCAACCGTCATGCCGACAAGCGGCTCGACGAGCTCGGCGGCGAGGGGATCCACGGCCCACGCGAGCGCAACGACCTGCTCGGCGTCCGCCGGCGGCTCGCCGGTGACCGTCTCGAAGAGAGCAGTCATCTCGGGCTCGAGCCGGGGCTCGGGCGCAAACTCTGCAAGCTGCTCGATCAAGCGCGCCGCTTTGACGAGCGCGTTGTCGGCGATCCCCGGCATCGACGCATGGCCGCTGCGCCCATGTACCCGCAGGTGGAACGGCGAGCTCATCTTCTCGGCGGGCGAGCAGAGGTAGAAGGCCCGCCCGCCCAGCTCGACCCGGTCGCCCGCGCCCTCGTTCAGCGAATACTCGGCCCGCACCGCATCGGGGTGCTCGCGGCAGAGCCATGAGAGCCCGAAGTCGTCGCCCACCTCCTCGTCGGCGGCCGCAACGAAGATTAGGTCGCCCGCCGGCTCGAACCCCTCGCGCGCCAGCGAGGCGACAGCGACGGCGGTCGCGGCGACCTCGCCCTTCATGTCGAGCGCGCCGCGGCCCCAGACCTCACCCTCCCGCAGCTCGCCCGACCACGGGTCGACCTGCCACTCGGACGGGTCGGCGAGCACAGTGTCGGTGTGCGAGAGGAGCGCGAGGCTCGGGCCGCCCCGCCCCGGGATCCGGGCGACGAGGTTCGCGCGCTCCGGCACCTTCGCGTACAGCTCGCAGGCGACTCCGCTCTCCTCGAGGTAGTCGCGGAGAAGGTCCGCCGCCCGAGTCTCGTTCCCGGGCGGGTTGACCGTATCGAGGCGAATCAGCTCCCGGAGGAGCTCGACTACCTCGTCCCGCAGCGACACTGCTGCGCTCAGCGGCGGGTCCCGTACACGAGCCGCCATTCGCGGTCGTGGTCGCTCTCGCCGTTGCTGCGGTAGTTCGACTCGAAGAAGTCGACCCACGCCTGATGGAACTCCTCGCGCCGCTCGTCGTCGAGCGAGTCCGCAAGCGTCTTCGTGGGGCCGTAACTCGAAGAGAAGAGCTCCCAGTAGTCCTCGCCGGAGGGGACCCGGAGGTGCGAGACATGCCGCTCGAGGTCGAGCTCGAACGCGTCACCCAGAAGCTCCCGCACGTGATTCTCGTCGCCCCAGGCAAAGGGACTGCCTGCGCCTTCGGGCGGCGGCGGGGCAAACGGCTTCATCATCCCGAACATCTTCGCGAGACCGCCCTCGGGGGTCCAGTTCGCAAGCCCTATTCGCCCCCCGGGCTTGACGACGCGCGCCAGCTCCCCGGCGGTCGCCCCGTGGTCCGGCGCAAACATGATCCCGCAGGTCGACGAGAGCGCAGCGAAAGCTCCGTCCTCGAGATCGAGGTTCTCGCAGTCGCCGACGCGGTAGTCGATCTCGAGCCCGCGCTCCTGCGCGCGTTCCTTCGCAGTCTCGATCAGCACGGGCGCGAGGTCGACGCCGGTGACAGCGGCGCCGCGCTCCGCCGCGCGCTCGGAGACCGCACCCGTCCCGCAAGCGAGATCGAGCCATCGGTCGCCCGCTTGCGGATCGAGGCGGTCGACCACGAGCTCGTGAATGTCCGCAATCGTCTCCGTGATGTTCTGATAGGGGCCGGTCCCCCACATCACGCTCTGCCGCTCCTTCAGATCCTCGAAAGCCATCTACTCCTCCTTCTTGGCCAGCTCGGTCAGCTCGTTTCGCGCGTCCCAGAGCTCGGGGTAGAAGCGGCGGTGGATCAGCCCGCCGAGGAGCTCGACGGGCGTGCCCTGCGTTCCGACGACCTCGCCGCCGATGATCCGCTCGACGACCTTGAAGTGGCGGACGCGCCAGAGCGTCGCCCGCTCGTCCCACTCCGTGAGGCATTCCGCAAGCTGATAGAGCTCCTCATGCTCGCGGCCTCGCTGGTAAAGCTCGACCACGGAGAGGCCGGCCTCGCGCCGCAGCTCGTGGAAGGCGGCGCCGAGGTCGGGCGAGACGCGGCGCACGCCGTTCCAGCCGGGCGAGTCGAAGCCGCTGCCGTGACCGAGCACAGGGCGGATGCTCCGCGTGTACTCCCACGGCGACATCTGCTCGAGCATGTCGAGCAGCCCGATGATCGTCCTCATCGCCTCGTTCGCCCGCCGCAGCAGCCGAATCGCCGCCGCGAGCTCCCGCTCACGGAGCAAGCCTGTCGCCGTCTCGACCTCGAACCACGCGAGCTTCAGCCAGAGCTCGGAAGACTGGTGGACGGTCTGGAAGAGGAGCTCGTCGCGGTGTGCCATCTCCTCCGGCGTCTTCTGGAGCGAGAGAAGCTCGTCCGTGCGGAGGTAGCGCTCGTAGTCGCTCGCGCCGCGGCCCGGCAGGATCGGCGAGTAGTCCTCCTCCTCCGGCGTGCCGGCTCCGTGGCCGGGAGGCACCTCCGTCGCGTCGCGGCTCGTCACAGGCGGAGCATACTTCTGAGCGATGGGGGACCTCTTCTCCGACGCCGCGCACGAACGCCTGCCCGAGGTGGCGCCGCTCGCGCTCCGCATGCGTCCCCAGCGGCTGGAGGATTTCGTCGGCCAGGAGCCGATCCTCGGCGAGGGCTCGGCTCTGCGCCTGGCAATTGCCGAGGACCGTGTCGGCTCTGCGATCCTCTACGGCCCGCCGGGAAGCGGCAAGACGACGCTGGCGCGCGTGATCGCAGCGACGACCGGCGCTGCCTTCGAGGAGCTCTCCGCGGTCTCGGCGACGGTCGGCCAGGTCAGAGAGGTGATTTCCGGCGCGCGAGAGCGGCTCGGCGCGACCGGGCAGCGGACGATCCTCTTCCTCGACGAGATCCACCGCTTCAACAAGGCGCAGCAGGACACGCTGCTCCCTGCCGTCGAGGAGGGGATGGTGACGCTGATCGGCGCGACGACCGAGAACCCGTACTTCGAGGTCAACTCGGCACTCCTCTCGCGCTGCCAGATCTACGAGCTTCTGACGCTCTCGGAGGACGAGCTCGAGGTCGTCGTTCGCCGGGGCGCCGCGACACTCGGCACCGAGGCCTCGGACGAGCTCGTGCCTTCATCAAGTCGATGCGCGGCTCCGATCCGGACGCGGCCGTGTACTACCTGGCGGCGATGCTCGAGGGCGGCGAGGATCCGCGCTTCATTGCCCGGCGGATGATCGTGCTCGCCTCCGAGGACATCGGCAACGCCGACCCGCGCGCGCTCCTCGTCGCCGTTGCTGCGTCACAAGCGGTCGAGCACGTCGGCCTTCCAGAGGCGCGCCTCAATCTGGCGCAGGCCGCGATCTACCTCGCGCGCGCGCCGAAGTCGAACGCCGTCATCACAGCCCTCGGCGAGGCGATGAAGGACGCGCGCGAGCACGGCCACATCCGTCCGCCGGACGCACTCCGCGGCGCGAGCTACTACGGCGCGAAAAAGCTCGGCCGCGGCAAGGGCGACGTCTACCCTCACTCCGATCCGAGCGGGTTCGAGGTCGACCACCTGCCCGATCCGCTCAAAGGGCGGCGGTACTATCGGCCGTCGGGTTCAGGCGAGGAGAGGGAGGACGATGGCGACTGAGAAGACAGCGCGGGCGACCTGGGAGGGCGACCTGTCCGGCTCCGGCCGCGTCTCGACCGAGAGCGGAGCAGTCACCGAGCAGCGGATGACATGGTCGGCTCGAGCGGAGGGGGTCGAAGGCGCGAGCCCCGAGGAGCTGATCGCGGCGGCGCACGCGAGTTGCGTCTCGATGGCGCTGGCACACGACACCGACGCCAAGGCGACGTTCGACAAGGCCGGCGACGGCTTCCGGATGACGACGATGAAGCTGACGGTTCGCGGCGAGGTCGAGGGGATCGACGAGGCGCGGTTTCGCGAGGTCGCCGAGCAAGCGAAGGAGAACTGCCCCGTCTCGCAGGCACTGAAGGGCAACGTCGAAATCAGCCTCGACGCGGCCCTGGATTAGTCGCTGCCCTTCTCGATCCGCCGCGCCGCGAACTCGCCGAAGTCGCCGCCGAGCGAGCGGTAGCCTGCCGCGGCCGCTTCGACGTCGTACTCCGTCCGCCGGAACTCGAAGTCGCCTGCCCAGGTCGCCCAGGCCGCTCGGACGTCCCCGTCGAGCGGCATGCCGACGCTGCCCGGATTGACGAGGTCCGTGCCGTTCGGCCCCGGCCGCCGAAACTGCTGGTGGCTGTGCCCGAACACAATCGTCCGGTCGCGCACGCCGGCGAGGAGCTGTTCCTCCCCCTCCTGAGGCTCGGGCGCGAAGCTATCGTCGTCGGCGAGCGGGGAGCCGTGGACATAGAGGATCCCATCGAGTTCCGCCTGGGCAGGCAGCTCGTAGAGCCACTCCACCAGGTCCTCGTCGAAGGAGCCGCGGAAGAGGTCGTACGTCTCCATCACCTCGGGCCGGTCGTGCGGGGGATCGCGAAGCCAGCGCTCGCCGTTGCCCCGGATCCAGGTCGCGTCGGGAAGCTCGCGGAGACGCGCGATTGTCTCGTCGGGCCACGGGCTAGGGGTGCCGTAGTCGCCGCCGAGCAGCCAGCGGTCGACGCCTTCGGTCTCCGCCTGTGCAAGCACCTCTCCGAGCGCCGGCAGGTTGCCGTGGATGTCGTAGAGAACGCCGAGCACGCCAGATAGGCTCGCACCAATGAAGATCGTGTGCCTCGTCAAGCAGGTTCCCGCGATCGGCGCGATCGAGTTCGACGAGGAGACGAAGACCCTCAAGCGCGAGGGCGTTCCGCTCGGGCTGAACGCCTTCGACCGCTACGCCGTCGCGCACGGGGCCGCGCTCAGGAACACGGCCGGCGGCGAGGTGGTGGCGATGACGATGGGCCCGCCGCAGGCCGAGGAGGCCCTCCGCGAGTGCCTCTCGCTCGGAGCCGATCGGGCCGTCCACCTGTCCGACCGCGCCTTTGCGGTCGCCGACACGCTCGGCACCTCCCGAACGCTCTCGCTAGCACTTCGCAAGGAGGGCGCGGACGTCGTCCTCTGCGGCCGCAAGACGCTCGACTCGGAGACCTGGCAGGTGCCGCCCGAGGTCGCCGGCTTCCTGGATTGGCCTCACCTGACGAACGTGCTCGCGATCGAGCTCGAAGAGGGACGCCTCCGCGTCACACGCGCGACCGACGAGGGCGAGGAGGTCTACGAGGTGGAGCCGCCGGTCGTGCTGTCGGTCTCGCTCCCGCCGGGCGGCGAAGCTGAGAGAAGAGACGGGCCAATCCAGGTCTGGCAGGCAGCCGACCTGGTCTCCGACCTCGCGCCGAACGACAAGCGCTTCGGCCAGACGGGCTCGCCGACGCGCGTCCTCGCAGTCCGCGACTCGCGGCCGGAACGCAGGGGATTCCAGACGGAGAGCGTCGAGGAAGCGCAGCGCGCAATCGGAGAGCTGCTCGCCGAGCGGGCGCCCGAGCAGTCGTCCTGGGAGAAGCCCGGGCACATCGCCGAACAGCCTGGCGCGACGTACGACTGCTGGTCGGTCGTCGAGCTCGCCGGAGGCCGGCCGCGGCGCGTCTCGCTCGAACTGCTTGCACGCGGGCGCGAGCTCGCCGGGAAGCTCGGTGGGCGCAACGTCGCGCTGCTGATCGGCCACGACCTCGACGCGGCCGTGAGCGAGCTCGCTCACCACGGCGCGGAGGTCATCCACACGGCCGACGATCCCGCCCTCGCGGACTACCACCCGGAGCTCTGGGCCGCGGTGCTACGCCACGTCCTCACCGAACAGCGCCCGCACGTCGTCCTCATCCCGGCGACCGCCCGCGGCCGCGACTTCGGGCCGCGGGCCGCAGGCGAGCTCGAGCTGGGGATGACCGGGGACTGCGTCGGCGTCGACATCGTGAAAGCCGGCCGCCTGCTCCAGCAGAAGCCCGCCTTCGGCGGAAACATCGTCTCGGTGATCATGGGCGCGACGACGCCTCAGCTCGCGACAGTGCGCCCCCGCATGTACGAGCCGCTCGAGCCGCGAGACGATGCCGAAGCGGAGGTCCGGCAGCTCGCGCTCGACCGCCTGCCCGAGCCGCGGGCGCGACTGGTCGAGCGGAGCGCCTCCGACGGAGGCGCCGAGCTCGAGGAAGCCGACGTCGTCGTCTGCGCGGGGCCCGGCGTGGGCAGGGACGAGGTCGAGACGCTCGCCGCGCGCGAGGGCGTCGCGGTCGGCGGCTCGCGCGGGTCCGCCTTCCCGCCCGGCCGTCAAATCGGCCTCCTCGGACGCCCGGTGGCCCCCCGCGTGCTGGTAGCCCTCGAGGGCCCGGGCGACGACGAGCAGCTGAGCGGCTTCGTCAAGGCCGGCGTCGTCGTCGCGCTCGCCGTCGACGCGGGCTCGCCGATGCTCTCCGCAGCCGACGTCGGGCTAACCGGCGATTGGCACGAGACGCTGCCGCCGCTTCAGGAGGCCGCCTCGAAGGCGATGCGTTAAGTTGCGGACGCGGAGCGGATGACAGAGGCGCCCGAGGGTACGGTCCGGGTCCTCCTCGCGGACGACGACGAGGTGTTCTTGGCTTCCCTCCGGGTGCTCATCGAGCAGCAGCCGGAGTTGTCCGTCGTCGGCACGGCGACCAACGGCCTCGCCGCGCTCGAGCTCGTCGACCAGCTTGCGCCGGAAGCCGCTGTTCTCGACCTCCACATGCCGCTTCTCGACGGAGTGAGCGCCGTCGCGCGTCTTCGCCGCGACCATCCGCACCTCTGCCTGATCGCGCTCACGGGCGATGATGCTCCGGCTCTCCACCAGGCCGCGAAGGACTCCGGCGCCGACGACGTGTTGTTGAAGACCCAGCTCCTCGACACCCTGGTCGAACGGCTGGCGGCGGCCCGCGCGCGGGCCTAGTGACGTGGCAGCGTGTCCGATACTCTGAAGCCCGCTTCATTACGCGGCGAGGTAGCTCAGTCGGTAGAGCACACGGCTGAAAACCGTGGTGTCTATCACGGGGGAACCCGTGGTTCCCCCGTGGGCCCCCTCCTTCTACACCTCGCACGAACTGGCAGACGTTGGCCTCCCGCCGGGCAAAGCCCGGCTCCGGCCTACAGCAATCCTCACGCGCAGGCCCCAGGAGCGCGATTGTTCGTCGCTAAACTGCGGATTCGCGGCGAGGTAGCTCAGTCGGTAGAGCACACGGCTGAAAACCGTGGTGTCGCCGGTTCGATTCCGGCCCTCGCCACCTCTCGATACGAGGACGAACCACGCGGAACCGGCTCCGGGCGCGAGGTGCGTCGCCACGCAAGCGCCCTGAGCACGCTGACAGTCTTCCGGAAAGAGTCTTCCGGAAAATCGGCGCCAAAAAAGGACGTCCGGGCCGGTGCTACCGCGCCGCGAACGTCCTCTTGGGGTGGAGGTTAGCCCCCGTCCTTCTTGCGGGCAAGAAGGGACGTCCCGTTACCAGCCGCAAATTCCGCAAAGTCCGTGAAACCTCGCCCCGAGAGCTCGGCCCGGAGGCGCGAGGGCGGCACGTAGATCGGCGTCTGCGGCCCCACCGAGAACGAGAAGAGCGCCGAGCCGCCGGTCGCGAGGACGCGGGCCAGCTCGTCGAAGAAGGGGATCATGTTCGCGAGCGTCACGAGCTCGAACGAGTCGTCGGGGTAGGGGAGCCGCTGGGCATCGCCCTCCTCGAAGCGGATGCGCCCTGCAAGCTCGGGCGGGGTCTTACGGCGCGCCTCCGCCAGCATCGACCCGGAGAGGTCGACGCCGACGACCTCGGCGTCCGGGAAGCGGCGCGCGACTGTGAACGCGCCTACGCCCGTCCCCGTCCCCACGTCGAGCGCCCGGCGCGGCGGCGTCTCGACCGCCTCGAGCGCGGTCTCGAACGGGGCGAGCGACTCCGGGCTGCGCATCGAGTCCCAGACGGGTGCGAGGCGGTCGAACTGCAACCGCGTCAGCCCTCGCAGGAAGCGCCAGGACCGGGGCTGCCGCACTACCTGGTTCGTCGTAAACCGGGCGAACCTTCGGCCGAGCCCCTGAAGGATGCTCACTCGGCGACCCTGATCCGGACTTCGACCCCCGGCTGCGCCGAGAATGTCTCGGCCGCGCTACCGCCGCTGACTGCGATCGCGATGTTCTCGTATGCGTCCTCGTAGAGGATGATCTCGCCCCCGCGCGCGTCGGTGAACGTGCGTGCCGCGATCGCGTAGTAGAGCTCCTCGCCCAGCTCGAGCTCGACCTGCCGGCCTGGCTCGATCGCCAGCCGTTCGAGGTGCTTCCGCGTCAGGTTCAGCTGCATGTTCCCGAAGCGGTCGACGTACAGGCAGCGGGCACGGATCCGCCGGTTGCTGACATCGGGCTGCGGGAGCTCGAGCCGCGCCAGCGAGCTCGGGTCGACAGCTGGACCGAGCTCCTCGATGGCAAGGCCGCGCGCAAGGTGCGCGGCCGCCGGCGAGAAGATGTCGCGACCGTGGAAGGTCGCCGACACCGGCTCGAGCGCGTACTTGCGGTTCGTGAGCTCGTGCGCCGCTTCGATTCCGTCGAGCCCTTCCGCCGCGGGGACGAGGAGGCCGTTGTCGGGACCGACGTAGAGACGCCCGTCCCTGCCGCGCAAGGCGAGCTCCCGCCGGTCGCCACCGACTCCGGGATCGACGACCGCCAGGTGCACGCCCTCCGGCAGGTAGGGGAGCGTGTTCGCGAGCACGAGCGCTCCCATGAGCACGTTCTGCGGAGCGATGCCGTGCGTGATGTCGATGATCTCGACCTCCGGCGCGATCCGCTTCATGACGCCGTGGCAGATGCCGACGAAGTCGTCTTCGAGCCCGAAGTCGGTGAGGAACGTGACGAACACCGTCACGCTGAAGCTACTCGATTCACGGCGCTGACAAGACCTTCGAGGTCGTGCGTCTCGGCCTCCGCGACCACCCGTAGGCCGGCCCCCTTGGCCACTCTCGTCGTCTGCGGCCCGATCGTGACAGCCGTGATGTCGGCGCCCAGCTCGGCGAACGAGCGAGCGGCAGAGGCTGACGCGAGCACGACGAGGTCTCCCTCGGGCGCCTCCGCCGGGCGCACGAGCCGCGTGCGGTAGAGCGGGACGAACTCTGCGCCGAGCTCCTCGATCGGCAGGCGGCGCGCGCCCTCCGCCGCGGCGAAGAGAACACGGCCTGCCGGCCGGGGGAACTCGGCGAGCAGGCCGTCCTGCGATGAGACCCGGGGGACGAACGCAGGCTCGATGCCCTCCTCGCGAAGGGTCTCGGCCGTGCCCGGGCCGACCGCGGCGACCTTCGGCAGCTCGCCCCGGGCACGCCTGGCGAGCTCACGGGCCCCGTTCGGGCTCGTCACGATCACCCAGTCGTACCCCGCGACCTCGATGGGCCCCCCCAGCGGCTCGATCTCGATCAGGGGGCACGCCACCACCTCGTGCCCGAGCTCCTCGAGGCGCGCCACGAGCGGGCCCGCCTGGTCGCGAGGCCTCGTGACGATCACCTTCACGCGGCAGCGAGGGCGCGCAGCTCGGCCGCGAGAGCCTCGGGGTCACTGCCGGTCCGCCGCTCGACCCAGCGCCCATCCGGGTCGGCGACAAGCGCCGTCAGCGTCCGGCCGTCGTGGTGGGCGGCGATGGGAGCGAGACAGCCGCCCCCGATCGCCGCCACGCATGCGCGCTCGGCGTCGACGCGGCGACGCGTCTCGGAGTCGTCGGCGGAAGCGACCAGCTCCTCCTCCCCTGCACGCACCTGGAGCGCGAGCGCGCCCTGGCCGGCCTCCGGGAGCAGCTCGTGCGGGTCGAATCGGTGCCCGATCTCTGCGGCGAGCCCGAGCCGATCGAGGCCGCAGGCCGCGAGCACGACGGCGTCGAGGCCTCGCTCGCCCCGCTTTCGGAGACGCGTTTCGATGTTCCCGCGCAGGGGCTCAATCGAGAGCGAGGGCTCGAGCGCGAGCAGTTGCGCCCGACGGCGAGCCGACGCCGTCCCGACGCGCATCCCCGGCCGCACCCCGTCCGCGCCACAGAGCGCGTCGCGCGGGTCCTCCCGGGGCAGGTAAGCACCGACGACCAGTCCGGCCGTGTCGGTCGAAGTCATGTCCTTCGCGGAGTGGACAGCCACTTCGACGCGCCCGGCGAGAAGCGCCTCCTCGAGCTCCTTCACGAAGACGCCGCGCTCGCCGATCTCGCCGAACGGCTTCGTCCGGTCGCGGTCGCCCGCGGTCGTGATCGGCACGAGCGCGATCTCGACGCCCGGTCCCCGGAGCCGCTCGGCCGCGAGCTCGGCCTGGGTGAGCGCGAGCCTACTTCCCCTGCTGCCGATGCGAATCAGCACTGCCGTCCTCCTCGCCGAGCCCGAAGAGGTCCCGGGCGACGTCGACGTAGCCCGCTCCCTCGGTCGCGGCCGCCTGCTTCATCCGCACGATCGGGAGGTGCAGGAGCTTGTTCACGATCTGCGTGGTCAGCGACTCGACCGTGCGCCGCTCGCTCTCGGAGAGGCCGCCGAGCCGGCCCTCGGCCTTAGCGAGCTCGCCGGAGCGGATTTGCTCCGCCCGCTCGCGCAGCGACGCAATCGCCGGCACGACGTCGAGTGAGGCCAGCCAGTCCCGGAACCGCGCCGCTTCCTGAGCGACGATCGCCTCGGCTCGCGGCGCCTCGCGCCGTCGGCCGCTCAAGCTCTCGCTGACGACCGCCTGGAGGTCGTCGATGTCGTAGAGGTAGCAAGCGTCGAGCTCCGAGACAGCGGGATCGACGTCCCGCGGCACCGCGAGGTCGATGAGGAAGAGCGGGCGTCCCTTGCGGCCCTCCACAGCCGCGGCTACGGCGCCACGGTCGAGAACGATGCCGGGCGAGCTCGTCGACGAGACGACGACGTCTGCCCGGGCGAGCTCCTCTGCCACGCGGTCGAGGGGGACGGCTCTCGCGCCGAAACGCTCGGCGAGCGCCTGAGCGCGCTCGAGCGTCCGGCTTGCGACCCCCGTGATCGCCGCCCCGCGCGCGGCCAGGCTGCGCGCCGCAAGGTCGCTCACCTCGCCCGCGCCGACGAGGAGCACTCGGCAGCCGTCCAGTTCGCCGAAGACCTGCTGCGCCAGCGCGGCCGCAGCCGAGGAGACCGAGGCCGGGCTCTCACCGATGGCAGTCTCCGTACGAACCTTCTTGCCCGCGTGCAGCGCCTGCCGGAAGAGCCGGTCGAGGACCGGGCCGCACGTTCCCGCCTCGTACGCGGCGCGCACCTGCCCGAGAATCTCCCCCTCGCCCGGCACCATCGAGTCAAGCCCAGCCGCAACACGAAAGAGGTGGAGCGCGGCCGCCTCGTCGCGGAGCCGGTAGAGCTCCTGCTCGCCCCCGGCGAGCGCGCTGACCGCCCGCTCCTCTGTCTGCTCCGAATCCGAGTGGGCCAGGTAGAGCTCGGTACGGTTGCAGGTCGAGAGGCATACGGCCTCGCCGCCGGCCGCGAGACGCCGCGCGAGCTCGGCGGCAGCCTCCGGGTCGAGCGCGACCTGCTCCCGCACCTCAACCGGCGCGAGCCTGTGCGAAGTGCCAACGAGGACGAGGCTCATGTGAAGTGGCCCGTCGGCAGGCCGAGGCGCAGGACGATGACGAGCGCGAACCCGGCAATCGCCAGGTAGGCGCCGCGCCGCCCGCGCCAGCCCGCCCCGTAGCGGAGGACGAGAAAGGCGCCGTAGACGGCCCACGCAGCCACGGTGAGCCCGATCAGGGGGTCGAGGTCGGACCGGTCGCGTACCCGCGCGAAACCGGCCGCCATGCCGAGCGTCAGAAGCGGCAGCGCGCCCGCAACCGTGCGGCCGACGAGCCCGTCGAGAGTGGCGAGCGAGGGAGCCCGGAAGCGAAGGACGGACGGGCTGCGCCGCTTCAGCAGCCGCTCTTGCCAGAGATAGAGGGCGGCGATCGCCGCGGCGAGCGTCAAACCTGCGAAGCCCGCCAGCACAAGGCCGACGTGGAGGACCAGGAAGAGCGTCGAGTAGCGGCTCTCGCCGGAGGCTCCCACACCGCCGGCGGCGTATGAAATTGCGAGGAGCAGGGCGGCGAGCGGCATCACGACGAGCCCGAGCAGGCGGAAGCGCGGCCGGCAGCCCCAGATCAGGTAGGCGCCGACGACCAGCCAGACGAAGAGGTTGAGCGACCCCGCCCAGGTGGCCCACGGGAACCCGTCGGCCCGCGCTGCCTGCACGACGAGGAGCGCCGTCTGAACGAGCCAGCCCACCCGCACGCCCCAGGTCGCCAGCCGCCCGAGCGCTCCCGGCCGCCGAACGTCGCCCGCATAGGCGACCGCCGCCTCGCCGTAGGCGAGCAGCGCAGGCCAGAAGAGGAGCTCAGCCACCGCGCCTCTCCCGGGCCAGGCGGATCAGATCGGAGACCTCCTCCTCGAGCCGGGCGACCTTCAGAGCGATGATGACGAGGTAGACCAGGACGGCCCCGAGCAGCACGAGGTAGGCCGCCGTCACGTATTTCTCGGCCGTGGTCATGCAAGCAGCTCCCGCAGCTCGCGCAGGCTCGCGTCCACGCGCTTGCCGGCGAGCTCGACACGGTAGAGCGTGGCCGCGAGGGCGAGCACCCCGGCCAGGCAGATGCAGAAGGCGAGCAGCATCTTCCCGGGCAGATTCGCGCCCTCGTGCGTGAAGATCGTGGGGTGCAGGATTGTCCCGGCGATGCGGACGGCGAGGAAGCTGACGGGGATCAACGCCACGCCGAACAGGGCGTAGACGGCCGAGTTTCGCTCACGGCGCGGCCCGGGCTCGATCGAGTAGCGCAACATGAAGTAGGCGGAGTAGAAGAGGAACAGGATCAGAAAGAGCACGAGCTGCCGCTCGCCCCAGGTCCACCAGTGGCCCCACGAGATCTTCGCCCAGATCGAGCCGGTGACCAGGGTGAGCAGGCCGAAGATGACGCCCATGTGGATCGCGGTGTAGCTCTCGAGGTCGTAGCGCGCTTCGGCCGTCCAGAGCAGTCGCAGCGCCTTCCAGGCGCCGAAGCCGAAGCACGCGTACGCGGTCAGTGCGATCGGAACGTGGACGTAGAAGATCTTCTGGCTGAAGCCCTGATCGGCGTCCTCGGGCGCCCAGAAGAGCGCCAGCGCAATGCCGCCGACGAGGAGGCCCGCCGTCGCGAGCGCCAGGGTGCTATTCCGTAACGACGTACTCAAAGCTCGCCCAGGAGAGAATCGCAAAAACCGCGTCGTAGAGGCCGAGAAACCCGAGGAAAGAGGCCGGATTCGTGGCCACGCTCGCGCCGACACCGCCGATGACGACGGGGATCGCGAGCGGCAGGAAGAGGAGCGGCAGCAGCAGCTCGCGAGCGCGGCTCGCGGCCGCCATCGCGGCGAGCAGGGTGCCGATGGCGGCGATGCCGACGTCCGCGAGCGCGACGGCCGCGACGAGCTCCCAGCCGATCGCGTGGAAGAAGAGCGCGAACGCGGGCAGGGCGACGAGCTCGGCGAGGACGAGGAACGCGGTCACACCGATCGTCTTGCCGAGCCAGATCGCGCTCCGGTCGCAGGGGGCGAGCACGAGGCCGTCGAGCAGTCCCTGCTCGCGCTCGGCGGCGAAGGCACGGGTGAGGCCAAGCAGCGCGGTGAAGACGATCGCGATCCAGAGGAGCCCCGTCTCGGCGTGCGTCGAGGAGTCCGCGGGGAGCGCGAAATGGAAGACGACGAGAGCGGAGACGACGAAGAGCAGCATCGCCGGCAGCGTGTCGCGCGAGCGGAGCTCGAGGAGGAGATCCTTGCGCGCGAGCGCGGCGACGTCGGCGGCGTAGCCGGTCATGCGAGGGCGAGCCGAGCGCTCGCGCGGGTCGCGAGTGATTCCGGATTGTGCGTGGCGACCAGGGCCGTGCGGCGGCCGCGCACGGCAAGCTCCAGATACAGGAGCTTCGCACCCTCGGCGTCGAGGCCGTCGAAGGGCTCGTCGAGGAGCAGCAGATCGGGCTCGTGCAGGAACGTCCGGCAGAGGGCGAGCCGCTGGAGCATGCCGCGGGAGAAGCTGGCGGCGCGCTCGTTTCGCTCGCGCCAGAGGCCGAAGCGCTCGAGCATGGCGCCGCAGCGCTCGCGCCGCTCGGGGATGCGGTAGAGGCGCCCGTAGAGGTCGAGGTTCTCGAGCGCGGTCAGCTCGCCGTAGACCAGCGGCTCATGGGCAAGAAAGCCGATCGCGCCGCGAAACGCGTCGACCTGGATCTCGCCGGATGTCGGCGCCGCGAGTCCCGCACAGAGCCGCAGCAGCGTCGTCTTTCCGGAGCCATTCGGTCCCGTGACGAGCACAAAGCCGCCACGCGGCACCTCGAGGTCGAGGTCTTCGAGAACGCGTTTGTCGCCGAAGCGCTTCGAGAGGTTCCGGGCCGTGATCACTACCCGAGTCTAGTCCCGCCCCGCTGGGGCCACCCCAGTCCTCCTCCCGATTTGAGCCTAATAAAGAACCTGTCACGTGTGAGTGACACGGATGTCACGAAAGCGTGACTAGAGAAGCGCGTCGGCGAGCACGAACGCACAGAAGGCGAGGCTGATGGCGCCGTTCATCGTGAAGAACGCTGTGTCCAGCCGGCGGAGATCTCCCGGGCGCACCAGGGAATGCTCATAGGCCAGGAGCGCGGCCACGGAAAGGACGCCCAGCCAATAGAGGACGCCGACCTCGAGCCCGAGCCCCGCGCCCACGAGTAGCGCGACGGTCAAGACATGCAGGAGACGCGCCCCCCAAAAGGCGCCCCGCTCGCCGAACCGCGTCGCGACCGAGTGCAGTCCCTCGCGCCGGTCGACCTCGACGTCGAGCAGCGCGTAGAAGAGATCGAACCCCGCGACCCAGCACGCCACGGCGCCGCCCAGGAGCCACGCCTCGAGCGGCAGCTCGCCCGTGATCGCAACCCAAGCCCCGACCGGTGCGAGGCCGTCCACGGCGCCGAGCCACAGGTGAGAGAGCCATGTGAACCGCTTCAGGTACGGATAGACAACGAAGCCCACGACGGGGATCGGCCACAGCCAGCGCACGAGCGGATCGAGCTGGAAGACCGCGAGCAGGAAGACGCCGAGCGACGCGAGGCAGAAGAGCGCGACCTGCCGCCCCGTCAGCCGTCCGGCCGGCAGCTCGCGCGTAGTGGTCCGCGGGTTGCGCGCGTCGATGCCCGCGTCTATCAGCCGGTTCAGCCCCATCGCCAGCGAGCGGGCCCCGACCATCGCCACAGTCACCCAGAGCAAGTCGTGCGCGGTCGGCATGCCGTCGACCGCGAGGAACGCGCCGACGTAGGCAAACGGCAGCGCGAAGACGGTGTGCTCGATCTTCACGAGCGCCGCGAAGCGACGCGGATAGTCCGCGGCGATCACGTCTGGCGGTGAGCGGTCTCCTCGCCGGCGAGCAGGTGAAGCGCGTGCTCCAGCGCCGGACGCAGCACGGCGTAGCCGTCGCGGCAGCCGCCTACGGAACCCGGCAGGTTCACGACGAGCGTCTGCGCGCGCACCCCCGCAGTCCCGCGTGAGAGAAGGCCGTGCGGAGTCTTCGCGATCGAGTCTGCCCGGAGCGCCTCCGCGATCCCCGGCGCCGCGCGCTCCAGAACGCTCATCGTCGCCTCCGGGGTCACGTCACGCGGGCCGAGCCCCGTTCCCCCCGTCGTCAGTACGAGCTGCGCCTCGCCGGTGAGCTCCTCGATCGCCTCAGCGATGGCGTCGCGCTCGTCGGGAACGACCCGCCGGACGACCTCGTACCCGTCGCTCTGCAAGAGCTGCTCGAGCAGGTCGCCGCTCGCGTCCTCGCGCGTGCCCATGTCGACACCGTCCGAGACGGTCAGGACGGCGGCCTTCAAACAGGCTCCTTCGTCTTCTCGACGAGCCTCACCTCGGAAAGAACCATCCCATCGTCGACCGCCTTCGCCATGTCGTAGATGGTCAGCGCGGCGACGGCCGCGCCGACCAGCGCTTCCATCTCGACGCCGGTCTGGGCCGTGGTCTCGGCCGATGCGGTGATCTCGACCGCTTCCTCCTCGACCGAGAGGGAGACGTCCACGTGTGACAGCGGCAGCGGGTGGCACAGCGGGATCAGCTCGCTCGTCCGCTTGGCGGCCATGATCCCGGCAAGCTGCGCGGCGGCCAGGGCGTCGCCCTTCGGCAGCTCGCGCAGCCGCCTCGCGGTGGCCGGCGTCATGCGCAGGCTCGCGCGCGCCACGGCCCGCCTCCGCGAGAGCTCCTTGCCGCCGACGTCGACCATCCGCACGCGGCCGGTCTTGTCGATGTGCGACAGCTCGCTCACGACCGCGTGGCGCGCACGGCCCAGTGGTCGAGGTCGGCGAGCTGCGTCTCCAGCCAGGCCGCGACGTCGTGGGTCCGGACCTGCTCGCGGATCGCCTCGATCCGCGCCCGCCGCTCCTCGCCGGGCATCGTCAGCGCCGCGTGGATCGCCTCGGCCTGGGCCTCGATGTCGAACGGGTTGACCGAAAGCGCCCATGCCCCGAGCTCTTCGTGGGCGCCCGCGTTCTCCGAGAGGATGAGGACGCCGTCCCGCTCGTTCACGAGCGGCGCCTCCTTCGCGACGAGATTGAGCCCGTCGAAGATCGCGTTCACGAGAAGCGCGTCGTACTGCTTGTAGGCGGCGACGGACTGAGCGAAGTTGTCCTCGATGCGGAGGTCGATCGGCGTCCACCCGTTGCGCTGGAAGCGGTCGTTCACGGCGCGCGCGGAACGCTGGATCGCCCCAAGGTACTCGGCGTATTCAGGGATCTCCTGCCGCGAGGGGTCGAGGAGCGCCAACATCGTGACCCTGCCGTGCATCTCAGCATGCGTCTCGAGGTAGAACTCGAAGGCGCGGAAGCCGCGGCGCACGTTCTTCGACGGATCCGTTCGGTCGACGCGGAGGACGAGGAACTCGGGCCGCCGCCTCGCGATCTCCCGCTCGAGCGCGAGCACGTGCGGGCTCTCCGCGAGCTCCTCGAACTCGCTCGGCTCGACGGAGATCGGTCGCGCCGCGACGAAGGTGCGCCCGCCGTCGTGGGCCGCGACGCTCTCGTCGAAGTCGCACTCGGCTCCCGCGAGATCACGAGCTGAGCGAAGGAAGTTTCGCCGCCAGCGGTCCGTGTGGAAGCCGACGACGTCGTTGGCGAGCAGCCCGTCGTGGATCGCGAGCCTGATCTCCTCCGGCAGAACGCGCCAGGTGTCCGGCTCCGGCCACGGAATGTGGACGAAGTGCGACAGCTGCGCGTCGGGCCGGCGCGCCCGCACGAGCCTCGGGACGAGGTACAGGTGGTAGTCGTGGAAGAGCACTGCCGCCTCCGAGTCCGCGTCCAGCTCCGCGACGACCGCGTCCGCAAACGCTGCGTTCACGGGCACGTAACCCTCGTCCCAGGCGTAGTGGAGGCCGCGGTCGATGTCGGGTGAGTAGGCGAGCGCCCAGAGATGGTGCTGGAGGAACCAAAGCGTGGGGTTCGAGACGACGTTGTAGAACCTGTCGTACGCCGCGGCGTCGTGCGCAACGAGCCGCAGACGGTACGAAGACCCGTCGTGGGCAACCTCCTGGATCGCCTCGCCTCCGGCCTCGGCAGCGACGGCGCGATCCTCCTCGCTCATCGTGCTCGCGATCCAGGTGACGTCGTGGTGGGCGACGAGGCTTCGCAGCGCCGTGACCAGGCCGCCCCCGCCGCGACGAGCGAGACGCTTACCCTCCTCGTCGCGGACGAACGAGGCCGGCCCCCGGTTGGAAACGACGATCAGCCTGCGGCGCTCGGCCATCCGAGTGGACCCTAGCGCGCGCGTGGTTGATTTCAATCCGGCGCGCGCGCGAGAGGGCGGCAGCGGTTGCTAGACGGAGCTCGCGGCGGTGACGAGCGCGGTCTCGCCGAGATCGTTCCCGTCGAGCCGGTTGAAGAGCGCCAGCCAGTCGCGGAGCAGGCGCGGCATGAGGAAGCGGCGACGTACGTCTTCCTTCGCACGGCGGCCCCGGGCGGCCGCGCCGGACGGCTCGTCCAGGATCTCCCGACAGGCGTCGGCGCACTCGGCCGGCGAATCGACGAGCCAGCCCGTTTCGCCGGGCTTGATCTGGGAGACGATCCCCCCGGCCCGACCGGCGACAGTCGGCCGCGCTTTCCAGAGCGCCTCGGTGACCGTGAGGCCGAAGCCTTCGCGGATCGACTTCTGGAGCACCGCGGCCGAGTGCACCTGGAACGCATTCACCTCGACCGAGCCGATGTTGTTGAGGTTCGAGAGGATGAAGATGTCCGGGTCGCCGGCCGCATGGGCGACGGTGCGGTTGTAGTAGTCCCAGCCCTCCGGGTCGTCGTGCGCCATCGAGCCGACGAGCGCGAGCTGCACCTCCGGGTGCGTCTGCTTCACGAACCGGTAGCTGTCGATGACGCCAAGCGGGTCCTTCCAGGGGTCGAAACGCGAGATCTGCGTCAGAAGCGGGCGCTCGAGGTGGATACCGAACTGGTCGACGACGTAGGCGGCGTCGTCAGCCGAGAGCGCCATGTTCTTCGGCGTCAGCGGGTCGATCGCGGGCGGCCAGATGTACGCCTCTCGTAGTGCAACGCCCTCCGGCACGTACTCGGGCCGGTGGAAGATGGCCGCGTCGTAGCGCTCGAGTGAGGGCGCGAGGAAGCTGAGCACGTCCCGGTTCGGCGTCGAGAGATCGAGATGGCAGCGCCAGATCCAGCGCGCGGTCGAGCTCGGGAAATGCTCGACCATGGCAGCCGGCTGCGGATCGTGGACGATGACGAAGTCGTACTCGTCCTCGAACTCGGCGGCGTTCGCCGCGGTGTAGCGGCGGTACGTCTGCTCTTGCCTGGAGGTGAGGCCGCGCGCGTCGCCCTGGAGCGCGTTGTGAATCGTCTTCGTGACGGCGAAGAACTCGTCCTTGCCCGTGATGAGCCGCCACTCGACGTCGAGGCCGACATCCTGCATCAACGGAACGAGCGCATAGTTGATCTCAGCAACGCCGCCGCCAAACGCGGTTGTTGACAGATGAGCGATGCGCTTACCTGCCAAGGGCTCCGCGAGACGGCGAATCTCGTCCATCAGACCGCCCGCTGTGAGCGAGGCGTAGTCCGAGAGGGACTTATGTCCGACGTTGACAAGGTGGAGCATGGTGAGTCCCGGCGGCAGCACGATACTCAGGCTGATCGGCTAGTCGTCGAGAAACTTGACGAAGCGGAGCCGCGAGCCGCGCCCGGCGCTACGCTCGCCCGTCTCGAACTCGTCTGCGATCGCCTTGATGATGGCGATCCCGAGCCCGCCCTCCCCGAGATTCTCCGCGCCCGGCCCGCGGCCCGCGACGTCGAAGCCGGGACCGTCGTCGGCCACCTCGACCACGAGCCGATCCGGCTGGAGGTTGTACGAGACCTCGACGATTCCCTCGCCCCCCTCGACGTACCCGTGTCGCACGGAGTTCGAGCAGGCCTCCGTGACGGCGAGCTTCAGGTCGCCGAGCGTCTCCTCACTCAGCGGCCGCAGGCGGGAGAGCCCGCTCAGCGCGAGCCGGACGAGGGCGATGTACTCCGGCTTCGCGGGAATGGTCAGGCGAATGGAGGAGCCGTCAGCGACGGCCGCCGCAGACTGTCCTTGCGCAGACATCGGCTCGGTCCCCTTCGGTTTGCCCCATGGCCCTGTTTCTAACCGGAGAGCGGGCTCGCCGGCGACCTGCTAGCGGCTTGTCTCGGGCGCCTGGGAGCGCGAGCCCAGGCGCACACGGACGACGCGGCGCTCCTCGCCGCGAACGATGGTCAGCCGGGCAACCTCCCCGGGAAGCTTGCCGCTCACGAAACGGACCACGTCGTCCGCGGTGCTCACAGGACGACCGTCGATGGCGACCACGACGTCGCCGCCCCGGGTTACCGACAGGCCGTTGAAGGTCTCCTCGCCGCTGCCGCCGCGGAGGCCGGCGTCGTCGGCCGGGCTGCCCTTCTTCACCGAGGCCACGATCGCGCCTCGGCTGGCCGCGTACCCAAAGTGACGCGCGAGCGTCGGCGTCAGGTCCTCGGTTGTGACGCCCATGTAGGCATAGACGACGCGCCCGGTCGCGGCGAGCTGGCGCATCGAGCGCCAGGCCGCGTTGATCGGAACCGCGAAGCCGACGCCCTCGGCCCCGCCGGACTCGCTCCGGATCTGCGCGTTGATCCCGATTACCCGGCCGCGCGCGTCGAAGAGCGGTCCGCCCGAGTTCCCGTGTGTGATTGGAGCATCCGTCTGAATCGCGTCGACGACCTTGTACCCCGCCGTGAGCGACGAGATGGATCGGTGGATGGCTGACACGACGCCGACCGCGATCGAGTCCTCGTTGCCGAACGGAGTGCCCATCGCCGCGACCGGGTCGCCGGCTTCGACTCGCGCGGAATCGCCGAGCGGTATCGGAGACAGAGCGTGCGCACGCGGAGCGACGCGTAGCAGGCCGACGTCGTCGTAGACGTCCCAGCCGACGATCTTGGCGCCGATTCGGTCACCGTCCTTGAAGCCGACGAACACCCGGCTCGCCCCGCTCGTCTCCGACGCCTCGCCCGCGTTCGTGATCACATGCGCGCTCGTGAGGATGTAGCCGCGCTCCGAGACGACGAACCCCGATCCCTGCGCGGCGTGCCGGTCGCCCTCGTCGAAGAAGGCGAAGATCGTGACCACCCCGGGCGAGCGGGCCGCGTAGATCCGCGCGGGCGCAAAGCCGTTGCCGAGCAGAGGGCGAGCGCTGACGCCGGCGGGCTCGCCGCCGTCGAGGTTCAGGCCCGGGCTGTCTTCCGCCAGGTAGACGGTCTTCGCAGGACCGTCGAGCGTCCCCGTCGCCTTCGCGCCTAGCAGCGAAGCCGCCCCGCCGAGAACGGCGGCGGCGAGAGCGACAACCGCGATCGGAAACCCCCTGCGCACGAGGTCCAACTGTAGCCGCGGACCGGGCGTTTGCCCGCCGTCCGGCCTGTTGTCTATCTTGACAACCTCACTCGATCGACGGAGAGGAGGTGCCCGAGGCAGCAGGCAGCGAGAACGTGAACACCGTCCGTCCGGGCTCTGAGGCGAGCGCCAGCTCACCGTGCATCACCTCGGCGAGCTCACGCGCGATCGCAAGCCCGAGGCCGCTCCCCGAGGCCACTCCGCCGTCACCGCGGTAGAAGCGCTCGAATACGTGGCCGGCGTGCTCGGCAGCGATTCCCGGGCCGTCGTCCTCTACGGCGAGGACTACGTGCTCCCCGTCTCGCTCAGTGCGGACGCGCACGCGGGTGCCCGCGGGAGTGTGGCGGAGCGCGTTCTCGACGAGCGCGCGGCCGACCTGGAGCACCCGCTGCTCGTCGCCGAGGCCGGTGGCGCTCCCGTCGAGGGCGGGCTCGAGCTCGTGCTCGCTCGCCTGCGCAAGCGCCTCGAACTCCTCGATCAGGAGCTCGGCCACACGCGCGAGGTCGACAGGCTCGCGGTCGACACGCAGCCGCCCCGCATCGATCCGCGAGAGGTCGAGCAGCTCGCCGGCGAGCTTCGTGAGGCGCTCGACCTGTTCCCGCATGCGCGCGAGGAACTCCTGTCTCGTCGGGTCGTCGAGCTCCTCGTCCGCGAGCAGCTCGAGGTGGCCGCCCAGCGAGAAGAGCGGCGTCCGCAGCTCGTGCGACGCGTTGGCGATGAACTCGCGGCGCGCGTGCTCGAGCCGGGCGAGGCGCTGGCGCATGCGCTCGAAGGCGCGCGCGAGCTCGCCGAGCTCGTCCCGGCTCTCGTCCTCGATCGGCTGGTCGAACCTGCCGCCCGCGATGCGGTCGGCGGCGCGCTCGAGCCGGCGAATGCGGCGCGCGAAATAGGCCGCGCCCCCGTAGCCGAGGAGGAGCGCCGCGGCCAGGGCGAGCGCAGCAGCGACGAGCAGCCGCCGCTCCACGAGCTCGACGCTCCCCAGCGCGTCGCGCAGCGAGCTCGAGACGAGCACGACGTGGCTGCCGTCGAGCACTTCGCCCGCCTCGGCGTACTTCGTCCCCGCGTGTGAGACAACCGACTGCTTCGGACGGAGCGTCTGCGCGACCTCCCGCGCGACCGGGTCGTCGCCGATGGCGACCGCGCCGCCTGCGCCCCCGTCCGCGATGTTGAGCAGTGAGAGCGGCCTGTTGAGCTCGATGGTGAAGATCGTGACCCGCGTGTTCGTCGCGGACGCGAACGCATCGGCGAGATCCTGCGGATTCGCTCGCAGCTCCGGATGGACCGGCCACTGGTCGGAGATGCGCGAGGCCACCCGCGCGACCTGCGCCTTCCGCGAGTCGACAAGACGCCGCTCGAGCGACGGGACGACGATCAGGTAGACGAATGCGAGCGCGCCGGCGACGACGATCAGGAGCGCGAGGCTGAGGCGCGCACCGACCGTTTGCAGCTTGCTCACGGCTCTTGAAAGCGGTAGCCCGCGCCGCGGACGGTCAGGATCAGCTCGGGCTCGCTCGGATCCCGCTCGAGCTTCTCGCGCAGGTGCCGGACGTGGACGTCGATCGTTCGCGGCTCCCGGTAAGCCGAATCGCCCCAGATCGCCTCGAGCAGCGCGCGGCGGCTCAAGACGCGTCCCGGCTGCGCAACGAGAGTCCGCAGGAGCTCGAACTCGACGTATGTCAGGTCGAGCGGCTTCCCGTCGAGACTCGCGGAGCGGCGCTCAGGATCGACTCTCACGCCCCCGACCTCGAGCGACTCCGCCGGGGGCGCGTCGCGGCGAGCCGAGCCCGCCCGTCGCAGGAGCGCACGAACACGGCTGCGGAACTCGCGGATCGAGAAGGGCTTCGTGATGTAGTCGTCGGCGCCGAGCTCGAGCCCGAGGACCGTGTCGAACTCATCGTCACGGGCCGTGAGCATGATGATCGGCACCGAGCTCTCTGCACGAAGCCGCTTGCACACCTCGAGACCGTCGATCTTCGGGAGCATGATGTCGAGGACGACGAGGTCGATCGGCTCGGCGGCGAAACGCCGCAGCGCCTCCTCACCGTCTCGTGCGGAGACGACGCGGAACCCGTCACGCTCGAGCGGGTAGGTGAGGAGCTTCTGAACCGAGTCCTCGTCGTCGACGAGGAGGATGGTCGAAGAGTCGGGCATTACGGCCGTGGGCGCGGCTTGCGACAGGCCGTACCTACTATAGCCCCGCATGGCGGCCTCCCCGCCCTTCTCCGGTCGACACCGGGCTCGGCCCGGCTCGCTCGACCGGCCGGTCAACGGCCGCATGTACCGCGGCACCTGGCTCCTGGCCGGGATTCCGCTGCTCGCGGCCGCGTTCTCGGTCTCGCACCCTGTCCCGCTGCGGCCGCCCCGGCTGCCGCCCGACTTCGACAGCGTGACCGCGAGGCAGTTCGCAGAGCAGCTCGCAGAGCGCTATCCCAACCGCTCGCCCGGCTCGGACAAGGCGGCGGAAGCGGCGGCCTGGGTCGCGAGACAGCTCTCGCAGTACGGCTTCCGCACCGAGGCCGACCGTTTTCACGCGAAAATCCCCGGCCGCGGCAGCGTCCAGCTCGAGAACCTGCTCGCGTTCCGGCAGGGCCGCTCGACACAGGCGATCGTCGTCGTCGCGCACCGCGACAACTCTGGGAGTAGCCCCGGGGCGAACGACAACGCGTCCGGCACGGCGGCGCTGCTCGAGCTTGCCCGCTCCTACGCGACGCCGCGCGCGCCGCCCAGGCCCCCCGAGCCGATCCACACGATCCTCTTCCTCTCCACAGACGGCGGCGCCTTCGGCGGCCTCGGCGCCGAGCGCTTTGCGACTCACTCGCCCTACCGCGACCGCGTGGTTGCGGTGATCAACCTCGACTCGATCGCCGGCGCGGGCCGCCCGCGCCTCGTCTTCGCCGGCGACCGCCCCCGCTCGCCGTCGGCGGCGCTCGTGCGGACTGCGGCCGCCCGTATCCTCGAACAGACGAGGGCTGAGCCGGTGCGGCCGAGCGCGCTCGGACAGCTCGTCGATCTCGCCTTTCCATTCAGCCTCTACGAGCAGGCGCCGTTCATCGCAGAAGGCGTGGCGGCGGTCACGCTCACCTCGGCCGGCGACCGGCCGCCGCCCGCCTTCGGCGACAGTCCCGAACGGCTGAACACCGGCCGCCTCGCCGGGATCGGCCGCTCTGCGCACGCCCTCCTCGGGTCGCTCGACGACGAGGCCGAGCTCGCCGAGGGCACCTCGAGCTATGTCTACCTCGGCTCCCGCGTGGTGCGGGGATGGGCGATCGTGCTCATCCTCTGCGCGGCGCTCCTTCCCTGCCTGGCCGTCATCGTCGATCTCTTTGCACGACTGCGCCGGAGGCACGTTCCCCTGGCCCCAGCGCTCCGCAGCTATCGAAGCCGGCTGAGCTTCTGGCTCTTCGCCGTGGTCGTCTTCGAGCTCTTCGCCTTCGTCGGGATCTGGGACACCGGCGCAGCGAGACCGCTGTCGCCCGAGGGCTCCCCCGGGACACGGTGGCCGCTCGGCGGTCTCGCCCTGTTTGCCTGCCTGCTCGGAGTGGGGTGGATCGTCGCCCGCGACCGCCTCCTGCCGCGGCGGCCCCTGCGCGAAGGCGACGAGCTCGCCGGGCAGATCGCCGCGCTGCTCGCGCTGGCGGTCCTCTCGCTCCTGCTGGTGGTGATCAATCCGTTCTCGATTCTCTTCGTGCTCCCCTCGCTCCACGCGTGGATCTGGCTCCCGCAGCTACGGCTTCGCTCGCCGGCGATCGCGGCGGCAACGCTCGCTGCGGGCTTCGCGGGGCCCCTGCTCCTGGTCGGCTCGTTCGCCGTCCGGCTCGACCTGGGGCTCGACGCTCCGTGGTACGTCGCCGAGCTCGCCGCGGTCGGGTTCGTTCCCTTCCCGATGCTCCTCGTCTGCGCCGCGTGGCTCGGGGTTGCGGGACAGCTCGCCGCGATCGTCGCCGGCCGCTACGCGCCCTATCCGAGCGCGGGAGAGCGCCCGCGCCTCGGGCCGGCGCGCCGGCTCGTTCGAGCAGGACTGCTCACCGCCCGCCGGCGCCGGCGTGCGGCGCCGCCCGACCGGGCGGTCGGCGGCTAGCCGAGGCGCAGATAGTCGACGGCCTCGCCCGCCGCGAGCTCCCGGGTCCCCAGCCTGACCAGGACGAGCGCGTCCGCCGCCGCAGCCCGGGCGATCATGTGCGACTCGCGGCCCGGAAGCGGCTCGATCAGCGGCCCTTCGTCGTCTGAGGAGAGGCGTGCGCGGACGAGCTCGTCGCGAGCGGGATTCGGCTCGAGGGCACGGGTCAGACGCCCGCGTTCGAAGTGGGGGAGCGGGTCGGCCGCGCCCTGGAGAGCGAGGACGGCGGGACGGACGAAGAGCTCGAAGCCGACGAGGACCGAGACCGGGTTCCCGGGCAGCCCGAACACCAGGCGGTCGTCGAGGACGCCGAACGAGATCGGCTTCCCCGGCTTGATCGAGACGCCCCAGAAAACCTCCTCGACGCCAAGCTCAGCCGCGACCTTCCGCACGAGGTCGTGCGGCCCGACGGAGACGCCGCCCGTGGTCACGAGCAGGTCGCCCGCCAGCCCGCGCGAGAGGGCCGCGCGGTGCGCCTCCTCGTCGTCCGCCACCGAGGCCAACCGCTCGACCTCGGCGCCTGCCGACTCCAGCTGGGCGACGAGCAGGAGGCCGTTCGCCTCGTAGATCTGCCCTGGCTCGAGCGGCTCCCCGGGCGCGCGGAGCTCGCTCCCGGTGGCGAGCACGGCGGCGCGCGGCTGCCGCGCGCACCCGACCTCCGCGATTCCCGCAGCCGCAAGCGCCGCCACCTGCGGGGCGCCCAGCCGTGCGCCGCCGGCGACCACCACGTCCCCTCGTCGAACGTCTCCGCCGGCAGGGCGAAGGTTGGCGCCAACCGCAACGCGATCAGGAATCTCGACGCCGTTGTCATGGTCGACAACATACTCGAGGGGGATGACGGCATCGGCGCCCGCCGGCACGGCGCCGCCCGTGGCGATCCCCATCGCCTCCCCGGGCGCGAGCGCGCGGGGCGCGGGCCTGCCCGCGGCAATCCGAAACGGAACGGGAAGCGTCCCCGGCGTGTCCTCGGCGCGAACTGCGAACCCGTCCATCGCGGAGCTCTCGAAAGGAGGCAGGTCAACCAGAGCTACGGCCGCCTCGACCGTGACCCGCCCAGCGGCCTGGGCGACGGGCACCATCTCGGCGGGCAAGCGCTTCACCCGCCCGAGCACGAGCCGCTGCGCCTCCTCGAACGAGATCAGTTCAGGCGTGGAGCCGCCCATGGACCGGTCATACGCTACTGCGGCAGCGGGCACACGGTCGCCGGGCACGACGGAGCCTGGTTAGGCTCCCGCCGTGATCTCGGTTGTCGTCCCCGTGCATGACGAAGAGCGCAGCGTGAGCCTGCTCTACGAGGAGCTCGAGGCCGCGCTCCAGCCCCTCGACGAGGCATGGGAGGCGATCTTCGTCGACGACGGCTCGCAGGACGGCTCGTTCGCCGCGCTCACCAGGCTGCACGCACGAGCCCCGAACGTGAGGGTCGTTCGCCTGCGCCGGAACTTCGGCAAGTCGGCCGCGCTCGCGGCCGGCTTCACCCAGGCGGAGGCGGACACGATCGTCACGATCGACGGTGATCTCCAGGACGACCCGGCCGAGATCCCTCGCCTGCTGGCGAAGCTGGAGGAAGGCTTCGACCTCGTTACCGGCTGGAAGGCGCGACGGCGCGACCCCTGGCGCCGCCGGGCGGGCTCGCGCATCTTCAACGCCGTCACCAGCCGTGTCTCCGGCCTGCGACTGCACGACATGAACTGCGGCCTGAAGGCCTACCGCGCAGAGGTTGTCCGAGGGCTTCCTCTGTACGGCGAGCTGCACCGCTTCCTCCCGGTGCTCGCCTACTACCGGGGCTACCGGGTCGCCGAGCTCCCCGTCAACCACCGCCCGCGCCCCCACGGCCGTTCCAGCTACGGCCTCGAGCGCTACGCCCGAGGCTTCCTCGACCTGCTGACAGTGACGTTCATGGGGCGCTACCGCCACCGGCCGCTCCACCTCTTCGGCGGGCTCGGTCTCGTCCTCGGCACGCTCGGGACGGCCATCCTCGTCTACCTGACGGTGCTGAAAGCGACCGGCCAGGCGATCGGGCAACGGCCGCTGCTAACCCTCGGCGTCCTGCTCGCCGTCGTCGGCCTCCAGTTCTTCTCGCTCGGCCTGCTGAGCGAGATGATCACGAGCCACCACGAGGAGCGCGTGGGGACCGGCGAGCGCGAGGACGCGCTCGTCGACGAGGTTCTTTCGTAGGAGCCGTCCGCAAGCAGGTGCGCGTCCTCTACTTCGGGACCTACGAGCGCGACTACCCGCGGAACGCCCAGGTGATCTCGTGCCTGCGGGAAGCGGGCGTGGAGGTGATCGAGCGTCACGCTCCAGTCTGGAAGCGCAGCCGAAACAACTGGGCGGCGCGCTCGGGAGCCGCCGTACGGCTCCTGGCCGCCGAGGCGCGGCTCTGGTGGCCGCCACGGGACGCGTTCGACGCCGTCGTCGTGGGCTACCCGGGCCACTTCGACGTCCCGCTCGCGCGCCGCGCCGCCGGCAAGCGCCCGCTCGTCTTCAACCCGCTCGTTGCGCTCCACGACACGTTCGTCGCGGACCGAGGGCGCTTCCGCCGGGGGTCGTTCGCCGCCAGAATCCTCGCCGCCGTCGACCGCCGCGCGTTGCGGCTGCCCGACCTCGTCGTGGCCGATACGGAGGCAAACGCCGATTTCCTCGCCGAGCTCGGCGGCATCCCCCGCTCGAAACTGGACGTGTGCTTCGTCGGGGCGGAGGACCGGCTCTTCCATCCCGGCTGGCGGCCGGACGAGCCGTTCCGCTTCCTCTTCGTCGGGAAGATGATCCCGCTGCACGGAGTGGACACGATCCTCGAGGCGGCCCGTCTCGCCCCCGAGCTCGACCTGCGAGTCGTCGGAAGCGGCCAGCTCGACGCGCTCATGGAGCGGCGGCCTCCGAACGTCGAATGGATCGACTGGGTCGAGTACGAGCAGCTGCCGCTCGAGTACTGGGGGGCCGGCTGCGCCCTCGGTGTCTTCGGCACCTCGGACAAGGCGCTGCGAGTGATCCCGAACAAGGCCTACCAGGCACTCGCGTGCGGAACGCCGCTTCTCACCGGGGACACACGCGGCGCGCGGGAGCTCCTCGTCGACGGTGAGAGCGCTCTGCTCGTGCCGCCCGGCGACCCGGCAGCGCTTGCGGCGGCGATGCGCCGAGTGGCGGGCGATCCCGAGCTCACGCGGCGGCTCAGCATCGGCGGCCGCGCGGTCTACGAGGAGCGGGCGAGCGAAGAGGCGCTCGGCCCGCGGTGGCGCTCACTGATCGAAGGACTGCTCTAGAGCGGGTGCCTCGATGGCGGCCTCCGAGACTCACGAGTGGGGAACGGCGCCCGAGTTCGTCGGCCCCCGGCACGAGCTGCGCGAACGTCTCCTGCTCAAGCTCTTCCTCTCGGCCGAGCCTGGCAAGCAGGTGCTGAACGTCGGCGCGGGCGCCGGGAGCTTCACCCTCAGGCTCGCTTCCCGCGGGTTCGAGGTGACGAGCGCCGACGCGTCGCCGGCTGCGGTGGAGGTCCTGCGGCGAGTGGTGCAGGGCGAGGTCGTGGAGGCGGACGTGACCGAGCTCCCCTTCTCCGACGGGTGGTTCGACGCGGCGGTGCTCGGCGAAGTGCTCGAGCACGTGGAGAACGACCGGGCCGCCCTCGCCGAGATCGCTCGCGTCCTGCGCCCGGAGGGCGTGCTCGCGCTCTCCGTCCCCGCAGGCCCAACCCGTTTCGGCGTAAGCGACCGCTGGGCGGGTCACCTGCGCCGCTACTCACGCGAAGCGCTCATCGCAGCGTGCGAGGCGGGCGGATTTCGAGTCCGGCGCTGCGTCGCCTGGGGATTCCCGTTCGCGGCCCTCTACCATCGTCACCTCTATGAGCGACGCCTCCAGCGGCGCGGTGCCGCCCCGCCGAGACGCTGGGAAGGGCCCGCTCTCGCCGTCCTCTCCGCCCTCCTCCAGGTCGACCGGCTCTTCGTCGGAGTCGAGCGGGGAGCGCTCGGCTATCTCCTTCTGGCGGCGCGCGACTAGTCCGCGGGCGCTCCTCTGGACGGCCATCGCCGCTTATGCGGTGGGCTTCGGAGCGCTCTCCGTCCTTCGTCACCTCGCCTTCAACACGGGCCGCTTCGACCTCGGCAACATGGCGCAGGCGGTCTGGGCGACCGCCCACGGGCATCCGCTCAGGGTCACCGACCTCCAGGGTGCGCAGGTCTCGCGGCTCGGGTCACACGTCGACCCGCTCCTCGTCCTCTTCGCCCCCCTCTGGTGGGCGTGGCCGAGCCCGAACATGCTGCTGGCAGCCCAGGCGGCCGCGATCGCGCTCGGCGCACTGCCCGTCTTCTGGCTTGCCCGCAGGCACCTCGGATCCGAGCGGGCCGGGCTCGGCTTTGCCCTCGCCTACCTGCTCTACCCGCCGGTGCAGTGGCTCGCCCTGGACGACTTCCACCCGGTCGCACTCGCCTGCCCGCTACTGCTGTACGCCTTCTGGTACCTGGGCGAGGACCGGCTCGTCCCGTTCGCCGCCTTCGCAGTGCTCGCCGCTCTGACGAAAGAGGAGATCCCGCTCGTCCTGGCCGGGATGGGCGTCTGGTATGCGCTCGCACGGCGCCGCGTCGCAGCCGGAAGCGCGATCGCCGCGGTCGGGATCGCCGTCGTCGTCGTCTTCTTCGAGCTCGTCATGCCCCACTTCGACGGCGCCGCTTCCTCCGGCTTCTCCCAGCGCTACGAGGACGTCGGCGGCTCGCCCGGCGGCATTCTGCACACGGTGGTGACGGATCCGGCCGTCTTCTTCCGGACTGCTTTCGATTCGATGGGAGTGCGGTACCTCGCCGAGCTGGCGCTACCGCTTGCCGGCCTCTTCCTGCTGGCGCCGCTTGCTCTCCTCGTGGCGCTGCCCGAGCTCGCGCTCAACCTCCTCTCGTCGACGCCGACCCAGACGTCCATCTATTTCCACTACACCGCGGGCGCCGTCGCCCCGCTCGTCGCTGCCTCGGTGCTCGGCGCCGGCAGGCTCGCGGGCGGCAACCAGCGGCGAGGCGTGGCCCTCGCGGTCGCCGCGGTCGCCGTCATGCTCGTCTCGAACTACCGCCTTGGCGCGGTGCCGCTCTGGCGGGACCTCCCCGGCGGCCAGTCCTACCAGGCCCATGCCTCACACGTGTCGTCCCACGACCGCATCAGCGAGCGCGCGCTCGACCTCATCCCCGAGGATGCGGTCGCGAGCGCGACGAACTCCCTCGGCGCTCACCTCTCGGCACGCCGGCGCCTCCTCAGCTTCCCGCACATCGAGGGCGCCGAGTGGATCGCCGCCGACGAGACCCGGTCCGGGTACGCCGACCGCTACGACCCGTTCGCGACCGCCGTCGGGCTCGCCCGCCTTCGCCGGAATCCCGAGTGGCGGCTCGTCTTCGAGGAGGACGGCGTCCTCGTGTTCAAGCGCGTCTGACGAGCCCCCTGCTGAGAGTTGCGAGCAGCAGCGCATAGAGAGCCAGAAGGGCGAGGTCGCGAGCGACGGCGAGCCAGACGACTCCCTCGAGGGCAAAGACGTCGTGGTAGTGGAAGAACCAGATCTGCCCGAGCACGAGCGAGGCGGCGAGAAGCGCAACCGCCCCGAGGCCCGCCCGGCCGGGAACGAGCAGGACGAACGGAATCAGCCAGACGAGGTACTGGGGCGAGACGAACCGGTTGAAGACGAGGAAGCCCGCGGTCGCGGCGGCGAACGCAATTGCCAGCCGCTCGGGATCGCGCCGGGCTCGGGCATGAACGGCCCAGACCGTGACGACAGCCGCGGCTTGGAGGAGCGAGAGAACTGTTGCCAGCACGTCGGGCAGCGAGCCTGCAAGATCTCGCGAGGCGGCTCCGGTGGCGCCGCGGACGACCGTCGCGTCGTAGAGCCCGAGGCGGTGGGCGCCGAGGAGGAGAGAAGCGCCGAGACTCTCGATCTGAAGGCCCCGCGAGGACTGCGCGTGGAAGCTGTCCCAGAGCCCACCCGGGGCAAGGACCGCGAAGGGGAGGACGACCGCCGCGGAGACCGCCGCGAGCAGGAGCAGAGCCATCGCGGCCCGGCGACGGCCGAAGAGGGCCCAGGCATAGGCCACCGCCGGCGGGACGAGGATGATCGGATACAGCTTCGCCGGCACCGCGAGGCCCAGCAGCCCGAACGCGAGCAGCTCCCGCCCGCGAAGTAGGGCTGCAAGCGCACCGACCGTGAGCGCCGCCGGCCAGAGGTCGTAGGTGTTGAGCGAGATCGGCCCGACCGCAATCGGCGAGAGGGCGAAGAGCGCGGCGGCAGCGTAGAGCCGGCGGCCGCGGGCGCCCAACGTGATCAGAGCGAGCGCAACCGCGAAGAGCGCGGCGAGCCCGCAGAGCGCCATCAGCGACTTGAAGGCGAAGTTGTATTCCCCCGCGGGGAGCGCCGCGGGCGGCAGGAAGACGGCGAATGCGCCCGGCGGGTACTCGACGAAGACGTCCCGGTACGGCAGGTCGCCGCGGAACAGGCCGTCCGCGTAGACGCCGTACAGGTGGACGTCCCGGTAGCGCTCGGCCCGGAAGAGACCTCCGTCGGGGACGGCGCACGCGGCGAGAAAGACCGGCGTCGCGAGCGCCGTCACGAGCCCGGCGAGCCGCAGCTCGCCGGAGCCGTCTTCTCGCCTACTAGCCAGGCGGCGGCGGGGAAGGAGGAGGCGGCGGCTCGGGCGGGGGCGGAGGCAGCGGCTCCGGCGGCGGAGGCAGCGGTTGATGCGGGGGCGGAGGCAGCGGCTCGGGCGGCGGCGGGGGCGGCTCCGGTCTCCGCGGGGCTTTCTTCTTCTCCTTTTCGGTCGACGCCGGCGGGGCGTAGTAGTAGCCCTGCGACTGGGAGGCCTCGCCGGCGTACTGCCCGCGGGTGAAGGGGCGCCAGACCGGCTCGGAGCGCGGCTCTGGGAACTCGAACACGCGCGACGAGCCGATCGCGCTCTCCACGAAGATCCGCCAGATCGTCGCCGGGAAAGTTCCCCCCGCGACCGCGATTCCGTGGACGCTCGTCATTGGAATCTCGGCCTGCGGATAGCCGACCCAGACCGTCGCCGAGAGGTTCGGCGTGAACCCGCAGAACCACGCGTCCGCATGATCGTCCGTCGTTCCGGTCTTCCCGGCCGCGGGCCGCCCGATCGCAGCGCCCGTGCCTGTGCCGGCCCGGATGTTGTCCTCGAGAATGCTCGTCACCTCAGCCGCGACCCAGTCGGGGATCACGCGGTGGCGATCCGGCTTGCCCCAGCCGGCGTCGGTGTCCTCATTCCCGTCCGCGAGCTCGACCTTGCGGATCGCCATTGGCTTCGAGTAGATGCCGCCGGCCGCCAGTGTCGCGTACGCCGAGGCCATGTCGAGCGGCGAGACCCCGATCGAGCCGAGGCCGAGCGAGGGCACATAGGCGCCCTCCTTCGTCTTCAGGGTCGAGCGCACGCCGAGACGGTGCGCCATCGCGGCCACCTTCTCCGGGCCGAGGTCAAGCGTCAGTCGCGCGAAGACCGTGTTGTCCGACTGGAGCGTCGCCTGCGAGATCGGGATCGAGCCCGAGTACGTGTGACTGTAGGTCGAGACGTCCCAGGCGTCGGAGTAGGGGTCCGGCTGGTAGTGGAGCGGCGCGGAGAGGTAGGTGGTCGTGTCGGGGTTCACCCCTTCGGCGACCGCTTCGGTCAAGACGTACGCCTTGAAGGTCGAGCCGGCCTGCCGGCGAGCCTGCGCAGCGAGGTTGAACTGGTTGCCGGCGCGCCCCGGGATAACCGCTGTCATCGTCTTGATCGCTCCAGTCCGCGGGTCGATAGCGACGATTGCCGCAGCCGGGTCGGAGTCGTAGTAGAGGGTCTCGCGGATCGCCCTGTTCGCGCCTCGCTGGAAGCGCCGGTCGATCGTCGTGTACACCCGGAGGCCCCCTGATCGGACCGTCTCGGCCCCGTACTTCTTCACGAGCTCGTCGCGCACGAAGCCGAAGAAGTACGGCTCGTGGATCCGTGTGTAGATCCTGCCGGGCTTCAGCCTCAGGTTGGTGACGCGGATCGCCTCCTGGTAGTTGCCGTAGGTGATGTCGCCGTTCTGGTACATCGCCTGGAGGACGCGGTTCCGCCGCGCGATCGCCCGCGACGGGAAATCGAACGGGTCGTAGTCCGAGGGAGCCTGTGGCAGCCCGGCGAGAAGCGACGCCTGGAGCAACGTCAGCTTCCGAGCCGGCCGCGAGAAGAACGTCTGCGCGGCGGCCTCGATCCCGTATGCGTGGTTGCCGTAGTAGACGGCGTTCATGTAGTCGGCGAGGATCGTGTTCTTCGACCGGTTCCGGCTGAGCTTCACGGCCAGGCAGGCCTCGACGAGCTTCCGCTTCAGCGTCCGGTCGTGCTTTCGGATGTAGAGAGTGCGGACGAGCTGCTGTGTGATCGTCGAGCCGCCTTCCACGGCCCGGCCGGCACGGACGTCGGCGACGAGCGCGCGGCCGATGCCCTCGAAGTCGACGCCGCCGTGGCTGTAGAAGCGGCGATCCTCGATCGCGACCGTTGCCTTCCGCATCCACTTGCTGACCTCGGCGAGCGGGACCGGCTCGCGGTTCCTCTCGGCCGGAATCGAGCCGAGCAGCGAGCCGTCGGCGGCGTAGACGAACGAGTTCTGTCCGATCGAGGCCGGCCTCAGCGAATCGAGGTCGCAGTCGTGCCTGATCGATGCCGCGCCGCCGAAGCCGACCGCGCCGAGAGTGGCGCCGGCCGCGACGAGCAGGAACGTCACGATCGCGAGTCGGCGGCGGCGGCGGGCCCGCTGGCGGCGGCGCTGGCGGCGGCGGTTCGGCAAGTCGAACCGAGCCGGCCTCCGAGAGCGCGGGCCGTTCGGAGGCGGTGGGCTCACAGGAGCCCCTGTGTGCGAAGGCGTCGATGGGCCCGCGCGCGGAGGTCGGCTTCGAGGCGCTCGGCGGCCTCGTCGTCCGGCGCCCAAGCGCGAACGGTCACGGTCGCAGCCCCGTTCAGGCTCGTGACGAGCACTTCGGCGCGGGGCTCGCCCGCCGTCTCCGTACGCAGCAGGTTCACCACCGCGTCCAGATCCCTGTCGAGCGGCACCTGCACGGTTATCTCGGCGAGCTTCTCCCGACTGACGATGGTGGAGTTTCGAATGGTATCCGAGGCCAGCTTCTCGTTCGGGATGACGAGGCGGGTGTTGTCGACCGTGCGGATAAAGGTGTACGTGAGGCCGATCTCCTCGACGACGCCGTCGACGCCGTCGACCGTGACGCGGTCTCCGAGCCGCAGCGGCTGAGTGAACGCGATGACGACCCCGGCCACGAAGTTGGCGAGCGGGCGCTGGGCGGCGAGCCCGACCACGAGGCCGACGACGGCCGACGAGGCGAGGAGTCCGCCGGCAATCGTACGCACCTGAGGCACGGCGAGCGCCGCGAACAGGATGCCGACCGCGAAGATCGCCGTCATCAGGCTCCGGCGGAGCACGCGGTAGCGGGTCACCGCCTCTGGGGGCAGCTCACGGCGTGCCATCCGCCTGTCGACGAGCTTCGCGGCGACTGCCGCGAGCACGATCACGCCGCCGACGGCGAGCAGGCGGTGCCACGGCTCCATGGGCGCTCTATTCGACGGCGGGGCGGCCCCTCCTCAGCGTGGGCCCGGCCTCGGGGCGCACAGTACCGGTGCAGATTTAGCGCTCTAGCGCGCGGCTTTCCCGGCTAGCCTCGAGGACGGGTGGTGGGTGGAATACTCCCCACCCGGGTGGGGATCAGAGCGGTAGCGGCTTCCGGCCGGAGAACCCCTCTTCGGGGCCGTGCCAGAACGCAACTTCGTCCTCTCCGAGCCGCCAGCAGAGGAGAACGTCCTCCCCCTCACGACGCGCGGGAAAGTCCACGAGCCCTTCGTCCAGATCCTTCACGAGCGCGCCGAGCTCGTGGATCAGCGCAACGCAACGCGCGATTCCCGCCACCTCCTCGTCGAGACGCTCCTGCACCTCCTGGAGCTCGTGCGGCTCGACGTTGCCTCCGTTCCCCGCAATCCGTCCGATCAGCGACGCCTGCCGATCCTGAAGGTCGCCGAGCGCGCGCCGGTGCCGGACCAGCTCTTCGGTCAGCGGCCTCACCTCGTCCAGCGTCTCGTTGGCGTCCTCCGGCGTGAAGTAGCGTGCGGCCACGCCCGTATGATCCGGCCGTCGTGAGCACGGGTCAACGGCCTCGCGAGTTGCGAACCGGTGTCGCCCTTACCCAGACGGCCTCCGGCAGTGGGTGACACAAGAACGGCGGATCTCGACGCGGTCACGCTCGACGTCTACGGAACGCTCGTCACGCTGGTCGATCCCGTTCCGAAGCTTGCCGACGCCCTGCGCACCCGCGGCGTCGAGCGGTCGGAGGACCGGATCGCCGCCGGCCTCGAGGCCGAGATGGCCTACTACGGCCCGCGCTCGCACGAGGGCGCCGACGCGGAGAGCCTCGCGCGGCTGGGGGAGGAGTGCGCGCAGGTCTTCCTCGAGGCGGTCGGCTCCGACCTCCCGCCCGACGAGTTCGCACCCACCTACGTCGCGGCGCTCGAGTTCGAGGTCGTACCGGGCATCCCGCACGCTCTACGTGCGCTCCGCACTCGCGGGCTCGAGCTCGCGGTCTGCTCGAACTGGGACGTGAGCCTTCACGACCGGCTCGCAGCGCTCGGGCTCAGCCCCTTCTTCACCCACGTCGTCACGGCCGCCGAGGTCGGCGCCCGCAAGCCCGACCCCGCCCCCTTTCGCCGCGCGCTCGAGCTGCTCGCCGTTCCACCCGAGCGAGCCCTCCACGTCGGCGACGACGCGAGCGACAGGAACGGCGCCCTCGCGGCGGGGATGCGCTTCGCCCCCGCCCCGCTCGAGCACGTGATCGAGGAGCTCACGTGACGGGGCGAGTTGCCGGGTGGGGCCTCTTCGTCGTCGCCTTTTCGTCTCTCAACTACGCCGCGCGCTTCTTCGCGGGCCCCGACGACCGCGGTGAGGTCGCCTATAGCTACGCGTTCTCGGTGGGAGCGCTCGTCGAGTCCGGCTTGATCTTCGGAATCGTGCTCTGGATCAGCCGCGGGACGAATCTCCGCGAGACGCTCGCCCTCCGGCGGCCTCGCTCGTGGAGCAAGGCCGCCGCCATCTCCGTCGGGGTCGTGATCTCGGTCGTTCTCGTGACGTTCGCCCTTGCGCCGGTCGGGAACGCCGGCGAGGAACAGGGCATCGCTCCGAGCTCCTGGGACTCCCGCCGCATCGGTCAGTTCGTGGCCTTCGCGTTCGTGGTCGCCCTCGTCGGGCCTCTCGTCGAGGAGCTGATGTTCCGAGGCGTCGGTTACAGCCTCCTGGAGCCCTACGGACAGACGGTCGCAATCGTCGTCGTCGGTCTCGCCTTTGCCCTCGTCCACGGGCTCCTTGTCGGCTTTCCGATCATCGCCGCGTTCGGCCTCGGCCTCGCGTACCTTCGCAGCCGGACGGGAAGCGTCTACCCCTGCATCCTGCTCCACGCCGCCTTCAACGGAACCGCGCTCGCGCTTGGCGTCACCAGCTGAAGTTAGCCTGCCTGCAATGCGGCGCCTTCTGGTCGTCTCGCTCTTCTTCTGCTCGGCGTCGACGGCGACCGCGGCGCCGACAGTCGCCGTGCACGCGGAGCCCGCGATCGGTCAGGCGCCTCTGGAGGTGACGCTCATCGCGGGCGGTGACGCTGCCTCCTACAGCTGGGATCTCGGTGACGGCGCACGGGCAGACGGACCTGTCGTCCATCACCGCTACGAGGCGGGGCGCTACACGGCGACGGTCACGGCGACGGGCCCGGACGGAACCGCTCAGGCTTCCGTCACGGTCACCGCGCTCAGGCTCTCACTCGGCGGGCCGCGGACTGCGACGTACGGGCGCCGCGCGGCCTTCCGGGGTCGCCTCTACCCCGTAATCCCAGGGGCCTCGATCTCGCTCCTCGCGGGCGAGACGGCGGTCGCCGCCGCCAGAACGAGCCCCGACGGCCGCTTCCGTTTCCGGCCCCGAGCCGGCGTCCAGGCGACCTACGTCGCCCGCTTCGGGTCGGTCGCCTCGAACGAGGTCGCACTTCGAGTGCGGCCGGGGCTCGACGTCTCGCTTCCAAGGTCACGGATGCTCGGGCGGCCGCTCGTCCTGCGCGCAGTCGTGCGGCCGGCGGCGTCCGGCAGGCTCGCGCTGCGCATCTGGCGCTCGGGGCACAGGCTCAGACTGCGCCGCTTCGGTCCGCACGCGGCACTCCGGCTGAGCACGAGGCGGGCCGGCGACTACGTCGTGCGCATCGCCGTCCTCCCGGAGAACGGCTTTGCCGCGCGACGCGTGACCGTGCGCTCGAGCGTCTACCTGCCCTACCTCTCGCTCGGCTCGCGCGGCCCGAGCGTCCGGATTCTCGAGCGCCGGCTCGCGCAGCTTCGCTACGCCCTGCGAGGAGTCGACGGCCTCTACGGCGGCGACACATCGGACGCGGTGCTCGCCTTCCAGAAGGTGAACGGGATGATCCGGACCGGCCGCGTCAACCCTGCGGTCTGGCGCCGACTACGGAGGGCGCACGTGCCCTCGCCCCGTTACCGCGGCGGCCACCATCTCGAGGTCGACAAGAGCCGGCAGGTGCTCTTCGAGGTGCAGGGCGGCCGGGTCGTCAGGATCGTGCACGTCTCGACAGGCGCCACCGGGAACACCCCGGTCGGCCGCTGGCACGTCTACAGCAAGGTGCCCGGCTGGAGCTGGGTCCTCTGGTACCCGATGTTCTTCCTCCGCGGCTTCGCCATCCACGGCTACCCCTCAGTGCCTGCCTACCCGGCATCCCACGGCTGTGTCCGCACACCCATGTGGATAGCCCCTACTCTCTTCGCCTCGAACTCCTACGGCGAGACGGTCTACGTCTTCTACTAGAGGCTTGATGTGATTTAGCGGCCGTCGTAGGCTGCCAGAGCCCGAGCGGGGCGGTGGGCGAGCGTGTTCAGGAAGACGCCGAGCGTCAGCGCCAGCAAGCGTTGGGCGATCCGGAGTGCGAGCCCGGCGGG
>WNGB01002048.1_pt1 | contig 40184 bp, 36 predicted proteins | sample 5400681 | NCBI WGS metagenome assembly WNGB01 (sample SAMN13153367, study PRJNA577476) | soil metagenome | isolation source: 115 cm soil or saprolite under grassland replicate 2 | place: USA:California | collected 2016-06-15 | reverse complement strand
GTTGCCCTGTGCGTCCAGATAGCCCAATGCGATTCGGGCGCGACCTTCGGCGTCTTCAACGATTAGTTGACGCACACGAAGTGAGTCGGGAGCTTGTTGCGCGGAAGACCGTGGCATCGTGCCGACGACGATGGCGAGGAGTACCGCACACCCGACTCCGAATTGCATTCGGCGAACTTGTCTCTCAAGGCGCGTCACTCGTGCCAGCATGAAAGCATCTCCCTGAGTCATCCTCTTCCTCCGTCCACGCGATCGGGCGTTGTCGACTGCCCGGTCCGTTTCAAGCAACCGAAGGCGCGGTTGCATCGCATAGTGCGGAATACTGCTACGGCTGAGAAAGGTTACCGGTGTTGTCACGGCGCCGCCCGCTGGCGTTACAAGGGCAAGTAGCGAACCTGTCCTTCCCACTCGCCTTCGAGGCTGCATTCGACAATCAGGAGCAGATCGTCAATGGCGCGACCGATGCTCAAGGTGCTCGGCACCTCGAACAGCCGGGCATCCCCAGTCCCGCGGCGATACGGTCATACGCGTGCTTCGTCAAGGTTGACACGTCGTGTGAGACAACTACTCGCCCCTGCTGGGCAGCCCATTCGAGAAGCGCAGGATCGGTGGCTCCAGAGAGCCCAACGTCCTGGGCGCGAACGATGTCAACGTCGAGCTTCCGACGAATCAGTCCACGAACGATGTTGTTGTTGAAATTCTCGTCTGCCGCCAGTCGCACGACAGGATGGCGCGGCTAACGGCGGCGGGCCAGGAGACGCTCGCGTATACCGGTTGGATCGAAGCGCCGTTCGTTCTCTTCTCGAACCTGGGCGGCGTGCTTCTGACGTTCGGCTAGGTAGACGCGTACGTCGGCCTGGTGGCGGAGGTAGTAAGCGATCACCGAGTAGACGTCGGCCAAGCTGACGGAATCGTACTGCTGGGCGATCTCCTCTGCGGTCGCACCGGCATCGAACGCGGCGATCAGGGTGTCCAAAGTGACCCGGGTGCCGCCGATTCTGATCACCCCGTCGGCATCGGTCTCAATCGGGACTCGCTCCGGTGGAGCGTGCAGTTCCATAGGGTCAGCGTAGGGCTAGCGCGAACGGCTGTCAACGGCCTTGCGCGGACCCTTGACGCAGTCGCTCGCGACTGAGAAGTGCTTCTCTTTTCCCTTGGTGAGCCGACACTTTGACGGCGCCGGAAGCGGAGGGTCGCACTCGAAAATCGCCTCGCGACGCCGCAGGTAACGCGGCGTGTGGCTGGAAGAACACGGGGAAGAAGAGCGGGGGCGCATTCTTCCCCTGCTTGGTGTCCGCTGCAACGGCCGAGCGAGGAACACCCCGAGGAACGCCGGGGGCGTGTTTCTCGCTCATCCCAAAACCGAGTCTGATCCGAAGCGCGGGGACGAAAGAGAACATTCGATATGCGAGTTCTGTCGGCGAAGTGTCGCGATTACAGCAAGTTGAGCGCGATCGGCTGGTGGTTCGGCGCGAGCATCGGCCGGCGTTCTTTGCCGGTCGAGAATTCGGCTCGAGTACCGCAGCCGGGGCGTGAGCGACCCCCCTCCGCGGCCCGGCGACTGGTCCTGGCCGCGGCCCCAGGGTCGCTCACACCCCGGCTGCGCGTGTACATCTCCACATCCATGTGCACGGCATCGTTCCCGTCGAATCATGCGAACTGACGTCGACGAGACCGCGACAAGGTCAGTGCCGTGTACACGAGCAAGTACGGGTGTCATGTCGGCCATCACGTACCGGATCATGGCGCTGTGCTCGTCGCGGTCAATGCCTCGGCGCAAAGCGCCGACCGCGCAGTCTTCATGACGCGGCTTCGGGCATTGACCGCGCCTGCGCGCAGCGCGTTCTCTCGCATTTACGTGATGGCCGACCTCAATGGCTGACGTTGACGCGAGAATTCCGCCCGGCGTAATCTGCGGATATCTCGTAGGTGTCCTGAGGACACCCGCTCCGCATTGCCTGATGCGCAGCGCGCGCGGTCAGCGTCATATCACTCTGAGCCCGCGCACACAGCAGAACGTTCGACACATCTCCAACGTTCAAGCCGCAAGCGATCGTGCCGCACCGCGCGCGTCCCATTGACCCGCGTTGGACTTGCGCACGAGTCCTGAACGATTCGCGATACAGCTCCCGAATCGATTCAGGATTGACGGTGGCGACCGGCACATGGCCCCAAGCCACCTCACCGGATGTCCTCCGATGCGCCGGTGATCGATGTCGGCCCATTGCCCACATCCACGCGTCTCAGCGTGTCGCTCCCATGACCGGCGCGCTGGGATGCGCAATTCCCAAACAGACGTTCGTCGATTGCGGACTTGGATGTGGGGCGCTCCATGGACCACAGACGCAAAACACGCGACGACATCGCAGACGACAATACGACTGCGCGCTGTCGAGAACTTCTGGGTGACGAAGCCGAAGGTCTCTCCGACGAGGAGATCGATCACATTCGGCGCCACGCCGACGCCGTCGCGCACGTGATTGTCGAGATGTTCTTGGAGCAGCGCGCCGAGCAGGAATAGCAGCTGTGAGCCGGGTACCAATCACCTTGCCGCGCTCAGAGAATGGGTCTAAGCTGCGACCGATGATCGGTGCCGTGATCTACGTCCGCGTGAGTACGAAGGAGCAGACGGAGAACCTCAGTCTGCCGACACAGCTCCGTGCGTGCGAGGAGTACTGCAACCGTGAAGGCTACGAAGTCCTCGAGCGGTTCAAGGAGGAGGGCGAGAGCGCCAAGACCACGGACCGCAGTCAGCTCCAAAACCTGCTGAAGTACTGCCGGACACGCAAGGGCAAGGTTCATTTCGTGGTCGTGTACAACCTCACGCGGTTCGCCCGCGAGAAGTACGACCATTTTGCGCTGCGTGCGCACCTGAAATCTCTTGGCATCTCACTGCGATCGGCGACCGAGCCGATCGACGACACGTCCACCGGCAAGTTGATGGAAGGGGTACTGGCGTCCTTCGCGCAGTTCGACAACGACGTGCGCTCTGACCGCACACGCGCCGGCATGCGTGCCGCACTTGAACTCGGCCGATGGACCTTTCCTGCGCCCATCGGATATCTGAACGCGCCGAAATGGTCTGGCAAGAGCCTGGTGCCGGACCCGGAACGCGCGCCCCTCATCGCGCGTGCGTTCGAGGAACTCGCAACGGGCCGATTTACGAAACAAGAAGTCATTGCCCGAATGACCGAAGCTGGCTTGCGCACGCGGCGTGGATTGGTGCTCTCGCCGCAAAGCTTTGGCCAGATGGTGCGGAACTCGATTTACGTCGGCAGGGTCGAGAGCCCGGACTATGGCGTGTCAACCCGCGGCGATTTCGAGCCGCTGATCGACGAGGCCACGTTCTATCGCGTTCAGGCTGTTCTCGATGGCCGCGTCGTCGTGGCAGGACCACGGCTGCGGAATCATCCGGATTTTCCGCTCAGGGGCTTCGTACGTTGCGAGACGTGTGGCCGTCCGCTGACGGGCAGCTGGTCGAAGGGCCGGAACGGTCACTACGCGTACTACCACTGCCAGCGGCATGCCGTGCGATCAACATCAGCAAGGCGACGCTGGAAGGGGCCTTCGTCGATGAGCTCGCATTGCTGCAGCCAACGCCTGGCTACATGCGGCTAGTCAAGGATCGAGTCCTCTGCGTGTGGGAGCAGCGTCGGGCTGAAGCGAAGGACCGGACGACGGAACAGCAACGGCGGGTGAGTGCGATCCAGCAGAAGCTGGACAAGCTGGACGAAGCGTTCCTGTACTCGGAGTCGATCGACCTCACCAGCTATAGCCGGCAGCGCGACAAGCTGCGCGAGGAGTTGACGCTCGCGCAGATCGACCGTCACGCCGAGTCCATCGAAGAACTCGACGTACAGGGCATCCTGGCGTTCGCAGAACGTGTTTTGCCGCGCGCGGTGGACTTGTGGGTGCAGGCTTCTCTGAATCAGAAGCAGCGCCTTCAGCAGTTGTTTCTACCCGAAGGAATCGCGTTCGACGGAAATCGATTTAATCGAACCGCCGCAACGGCACCATTTTTCAAGTACTTGGCGCCGGGTGAGAGTGCTGAGGAAAGAATGGTGAGCCGCTCGGACCAGTCTTGCAGAAGCGGATCGTGACCACCTTACGTCGGCTGCTGCGTCCGCGCCCTGCGAGCGATTCGCCGGTTGGCCAGCTGTCTATCCGTGAGTTTGGTACCTTTCGGCTGGATCCAGCCGAACGTCTCCTTCTTCGGGACGGTCATCCGGTCGCGCTCACGCCGAAGGCGTTCGATCTGCTTCTGTACCTGGTGAATCGTCCGGGTCGCCTCGTCGAGAAGCGAACCATCATGGCCGCGGTGTGGCCGGATGCGATCGTCGAGGAAGGCAACCTCGCGTCCACCGTATCTGCCCTGCGAAAAGCCCTGGGTGACGACGGCGACGAGCAGTGCGCGATTGCAACGGTGCCGACGCGGGGCTATCGGTTCGTCATGCCGGTCGCGCGACTGCCTGCGCCGCAGTCGAAGAACGCGTACGACATCGCGCGACGAGCGACGGGTCTCGCGCTGTGGTCGGGTGTCATGGTGGCCGCCGGTTGGATGCTCGCTGGACGAGGCGCCCGCCCGCCGACTCCGGTGATGTCCCTCCGGATAGGTATTGAACCCGCCGAAGGAATCCGCGGGCCGGACCTGCACGGCGAACGATGGGGTTGGGGCAACCGTCCGTCCCGAACCGCGATCGCCTTCTCGCCCGACGGCCAACAGCTGATATTCGCCGGTTTGGTGGGAGACCAGCAGCAGCTCTGGCGACGGTCTCTGGATCACGGCCAGGCGACGCCGATTGCGGGCACGGATCAAGCCGCTGCGCCCTTCTTCTCACCCGACGGACGCTGGATAGGATTCTGGTCCAGAAATGCCCTCTGGAAAGTGGCCGCCGCCGGCGGTGTGCCCACGAAGATTTGCGCGGCGCGGCTGTCGTACGGCGCGAGCTGGGGAACAGACGACGCCATTGTGTTTGCCGACGAATTCGACGGCGGGTTGCGACGCGTGGCGGCCAAGGGCGGCGTGCCGCAGTCGCTGACCACCGTAAACGTCGCGAACGGTGAAGGCAGCCACTGGTTTCCACGGGTGCTGCCTGGCGCGCGAGCCATCATCTTCACGATCGTCCGCGTCCCCAGCGACCCGCGACTGGGAACATCTGTCGCACTGTTGTCGCTCGAGACGGGCGAACGACGAGTCCTCTTTCGAGACGCGGCGGATGCCCGCTACGTGCCGACGGGACACCTGGTCTATGTGGCTGGGGGAACCCTGATGGCCGCGCCATTCGATCTGCGTACCCTTCAGGTCACCGGTGACTCGGTGGGCGTGGTCGCAGGGCGAGTGATGCAGAGCTGGACGTCGACCTCCTCCCAGTATGCCGTCTCGGACTCAGGCTCGTTGGCATGGCTGCCGGCGGTCGATGAGGCTTCTGCAGAGGACCTTCGTACGATCGTCTGGGTCGATCGACACGGCAAGTCCTCGCCGGTCGGGGCGACCGAAGATGCGTACTATCAGCCCCGGTTGTCGCCGGACGGCCTCGAGATCGCGGTGCACACCGTTCAATCACGTTCCGCGATCTGGATTCACGACATTCGTCGCGGCGTGCGAAGGCGAGTACCCTTCGAGGGGTTCGCAAACTCCCCCCTCTGGACACCTGACGGCAAGCGGCTGGTCTTCAGGGGTGCCCGCGAGGGGAATCCCAATCTGTACTGGATTCCAAGAGACGTTGCCGCGAAGGCCGAGCGGTTGACCACGAACGCGTTGGCGCAGTTTCCCGCGTCGTGGACTCCTGACGGACGCGTGCTGCTGTTCCTGCAGTGCACGTCGCAGTGCGACATCTGGGCGCTCTCGGTCGACGGGCAGGACAGAAAGGTCTGGCCGGTGATCCAGACTCCTGCCCATGAAACCTATCCCCAGCTGTCGCCTGATGGAGAGTGGCTGGCGTACGTATCAAACCAATCGGGGCATAACGAGGTGTGGGTACAGCCGTTCCCGGGGCCAGGCGAACCAAGCCAGGTCTCCACCGAAGGGGGCACGACGCCCCGCTGGTCCGCCGATGGACGGAGCCTCTACTATCTGGCGAGGCCAACCGATAGTCCTCAGCCCATGAGCCTGCCGCTTCCATACAGCACGGGTAACACGTATCTCGTCGTCGACATTTCGACCCGACCCGCGTTCCGGGCCAGTGCGCCGCGCGTCGTGTTTCAGGATCCTGAGATGAAGTACACGGGGTTCCCGGCACTGACCGGGTACGACGTCGCTCCGGACGGCCGGTTCCTGATGGTCGAGGTCAAACGTGGTCCTGGCGTCATTCCTCCTCCGCCCTCCGACGTCAGACTGATCGTGAACTGGTCTGAAGAGCTGCGCGCCCACGTGCCCGCTCGATAATCCTTCACAAAAAGCGCTCGCAGAACGTCGGCAGAATTCTTTCGTGATTCTTTGAGCACGTCTGCAGGACGCTTTCGCCGGCCCTCCCTAGTGTGTGGCGAGCACGCAGGAGGGCAGGGTGGCGCATCACGGCGCGAGACGCAGGATTCTGACACTGGCCATCGGCGTGGCGACGATCCATGGCGCATCGGCGCCGATCGAGGTCCGAGCCGGCGACGAGCGCCTGCTTCGGATCGAGCTCGTCGTCTTCGGGGGACTTGGCGACTCCCAGGTTGACATGGTGCGGCGTGAAGTCGACGCGATCTGGACGCCGCAGGCCGTGCGGATCGAATGGTCGCACGCCGGGACGCCAGGCTGTGTTCGGGTCGTGATCGACCGCCCTGCGTCGATGCTCCCGTCACCTGCCGTGGAAGAACGGTGGAGCGTGGCGGCGACCCGGATCGTGGCGGGACAGGTAACTCCGCCGATCTACGTATCGGTGGACGCCGCTGAACGCGTCGTGCGGGCGGCCAATCCACCGTACTCGGCGCCCGCGCTTGCGGGCATCATGGTGACCCGCGTGCTGGGGCGCGCCATCGCGCATGAACTCGCGCACATCCTGCTGAACACGCGCGCGCATGCGCGGCACGGGCTTCTTCGCGCCACGTTCACGGCCGATGATTTCGTGTTCCCAGGGCAGGACGGCTTCAGGCTGGACACCGAACAGTTGGCCCAAGCTCGTCATCATGAGTTGTTGTTGATCCCGCAGGACGCTCCGCGGAATCGACGCGAGGCCCGATCTCGCACTGTCGCCGAGACGACCGTGGTTGGAAGCATCGATCGTCACACGCTGTAATCCGCGATCGAAACGCTGCCGCGGCGGCCCGAGCGAATCATCATGGTCGATGGCGAGGAGGCGCCCAATGCCGCGCACAGAATGCGCGACCAGGATGCCTTCGTGCCGATCGGCAGCCGGGTCATCTACCTCCGCCGGCGGAGCGGAAGAAGCCCTCTGGGAGGGGTTCGTGCTATCGGGCCGCGTCGACAGCGCCGCCGGTCTCACCTACCTCGGGGAATTGAGACGACGCCGCTGATCTGTTGCAAAGGGTGGCTCGCCGAAGGCGAGCGAAAGATGGTGAGCCGCGTAGGAATCGAACCTACAACCCGCAGATTAAGAGTCTGCTGCTCTGCCAATTGAGCTAGCGGCCCACACGGACGGTGGTCGAACTTCTGATGTTATCACAAGTGAATGGATCGTTTCGTTCAACGCCGCAGCACATCGGCGTAGTACCGCTCGTACATTGGCACGACGCGTTCGGTGCAGAAGCGCTCCCGGACGACGCGCGTTGCCGCTTCGGTGATCCGATCGCGCAGCGCTTCATCCTCCAGCACCGATACGGCGCTTTCCGCCATTCCATCGGCGTCCTCCTGCGGATGCAGGAACCCCGTGACGCCGTGTTCGATGACTTCCGGCAGCCCGCCGACGTTGGACGCGACGACGGGCACCTCGCACGCCATCGCCTCGAGCGCGGCGAGGCCGAAGCTCTCCTGCGCCGACGGCAGCAGGAACACGTCGGCGATCGACAATAGCGGAATGATCGCTTCCTGCGCGCCGAGCGGCTCAACCTGCGAGGATACGCCGAGCTCGCGACCGAGCCGGTGCGCGGTGGCCAGCTCCGGGCCGTCGCCGACCAGGAGCAGCCGTGCGCGCACGCGCTGCGCGATCCGTGCGAAGACCTGCATCACGCGATCGATGCGCTTGACGGGCCGGAAGTTCGACATGTGGATCACGAGCTTCGTCTGATCGTCCGGCACGAACCTTCGTCGCAGCTCAGGGTCGAACTGCCGCCGGTACGTTGCGCAGTCGAGAAAATTCGGGATCACCGCGATGTCGCGCGTGACGCCGAGCTCGACCCGCGTTGCCGTGCAAAGACTCTCCGAGACGGCGGTGACGCCATCGGACTGCTGGATCGAATAGGCGACGATCTCGGCGAATGAGGGATCGTTGCCGACCAGCGTGATGTCCGTGCCGTGAAGCGTCGTGACGACGCGCGGCGCCTGCCCGCCGCCGGAGGCCAGCACCTGCTGCGCGAGCCGCGCCGCCGTCGCGTGCGGGACGGCGTAGTGCGCGTGGACGATGTCGAGCGAAGACCGCCGCGCAACCTGCACGATCTCGTTCGCGAGCGACAGCACGTACTGCGGCTCGTGAAAGAGCGGATAGCTGGGGGTCTGAACCTGATGGAACGTGAGACCGGGATGAAAGTGGCCGAGGCGGAACGGCGTATCGGCGCTGATCACGTCCACGTGATGACCGCGCGCGGCCAGCGTCTTGGCGAGCTCGGTGGCGACGATGCCGCTGCCGCCGATCGACGCATAACAGACGATGCCGACGTTCACAGCAGGTGCGGGACCACGACGGGATCGCGGACGACGAGCCCTTCGGCGAAGGAGACGCCGGCGAGCGCGCCGAACTGCGCATCACGGCTCTCGATGAGTTGCCGGAAGCGCGGGACGGTCAGGCGCGTGGCAGCGGCGTCCGGCGCGGCCGGCTGGAACTGCGACGCATGGCACGCCAGCGCACACCGTTTCGTCTCGTAGTGTTCCGACACGTCGACGACGAATGACGGCGCGGCGGAATCATTGATGAAGTAGTAGCAGATTCTGTCCGGCCTCCACGCCTCGCCGCCCGCGTCGAAGCGCCGGAGACCGCTGTTGAAAATCGCCTCGGTCAGGACCTCGCTGGCGGCCACGTGATCGGGATGCCGGTCCGACCAGTACGGGATCGCAACGGCCCGTGGCCGCACCTCGCGAACGAGCCGGGCCGCGGCGCGGATCTGATCCGGATTGCTGCGAATCGCGCGATCGGGCCATCGCAGGTTGACGCGCCATCGCGCGCCGAGCACCGCGCGGGCGGCCTCCGCTTCCGCCAGCCGCTCGTCGACGGTGCCGTTGCTGCCCATCTCCCCCGCGGTGAGATCGCACAGGCCGACGGCAAGCCCGAGCGCGGCGTGCTTCGCCACCGTCCCGCCGAGGCCGATCTCGATGTCGTCAGGATGCGGGCCGAACACGAGCAGGTCGACAGGTTCCATGCCTGCTGCCATGCTCGGCCACGCATCGATCCCGCGTCAACTGGAAACGACGGCAACCGGTTCGACGCCCGGTGCCGTGCGCCGGATGGCTGGCTGATCGCTCAGTCTTCCCATCACGACGCGCGGCACCGTCACGCCTATCGCGCGAACGCCAGGTCCGAGATCAGCAGCGCCCCGCTCGCCGTGCGATCGAAATTGAATCGCACGGTTGCGATATCCGTGAGATCGATACCGCTGAACGCGCCCAGGGGTATACGCACGGTGTTGAGGAACACCTTCGGCACGTGGACGAACTCGCCGGGAGGATAGAAGAGACTTCCGGATACCGCGCCGACCCGCACGGTGGCGCTGTGGTTCGTGCGATCCGTCAGCGTCACGGTCAGATCCTGCGGAACCCCCGAGGCGTTGCGCGCGTCCGCGAAGTTCACGCTGGCGCGGAATTGCAGCGCGAGGAACGGCGTCACGTCACCTGCGCCCGCCGGCACGTCGTTCTCGATTGATGCGGTCGTCTCGGTCCATCCGGCGCGCAATTGACTGAGTCCGCGCGTATCGCGCGAGCGTGCGCTGATCGTCGTATGCGGCTGCCGTGACGTTCGCTCCGTGGGCAGGCAATGCCGCGGCTGTGGCGCTTCCCCTCCGCAGAGATCGTAGGGCGTGATGCCAGTCTGGAACATGCTGCCGCCAAGCGTATTCGTGGTCAGATCCGCGGCAGTCAGCAGCCGGTTCACGTCACGCCGTGCGGCGGCCGGCGCGTGATAGCTGACGAACAGATTGCTCGTCTGCGCAGACGGCGGTGGCGGTGCGTCGCCGCTGAGCACCGCCGCGAAGTTCTCGCCGCCGACATACGTGCGGAAGAACGCGCTCATATACGCGAGGGCGGTTCCGCGCTGCTGCGCCGGCGTCAGGCGCTGATTTCCGGGCACGCGCCCGCAGTGGGGATCTGCGGATCCGCCGGAGACGAAGAAATTCCAGTCGTCGACGGAACCGGGCGCGAAGATCTCCGGAGTCCAGATGGTGTTGTAGAAATTGTGGTTGGCGCCCATGACGAGCACCGTGTGCTTACCAGCGGCGTCCCCCGCCACGTTGTAGCGCGCGTCGTCAAAAAAATGGACGCCCTGCAGATCGGCGACGTCGCCATCGCAGTACGGCAACAGCACCGACAGCGCGACGTTGTTGATGACCGGACGACTGAAGTCGACCGGCGCCAGCGGGAAGACCGCAGTAACGGTATAGGGGGATCCGAGCGACTTGTTGTAAAGATAATGCCGCACGACGCCTTCGCCGCCGCGCGAATGCCCCATCGTGCCAACCCTGTTCAGGTCCACCTTGCCGACAAACGCGCCGCCGAATGGACCGCCGTTGCTCGTATTGAATCCGCTCCACAAATCCAGGTGGTGCTGAATCAGTTCCGCGCGCGCCTGCGCCCCGAGATCGAACACGAGATTGTCCTTCGCGTTGATGCCGTTCGCGCCGATCGATACGACGATGTAGCCGTGACTGGCGAGGACGCTGGCAACGTAGTCGTAGCCGCGATAGCTCGGAATCGGCTGGCGCGGCGCGGTGCACGGCCACTCGAGAAATCCAGTTCCACCTGCTTCGGTGCCCATGTAACACGTCGAATGGCGGCCGTGAAGGAAGACGAGCAATGGATACGGACCACCGGACAGCGAGGCCGGATAGAAGACGCGGCCCGTCACTTCCACGGGGCCCGGGAATCCAGTTGGCGTGAAGGCGGTATCGCCGAAGGTGTATTCGCCGACGGCGACGGCGAGCGGACCCGCGGAACCGGGATCGGCTGCGCGTACCGCGGAAGGAACCAGGAGAAGAACGGACAGGATCAGAAGCTTTCTCATGATTCCCTCCTCAACGTACCGATCCGAGCTTCACGGTTTCCGGCACCTGCGTGCGTTCCTCGCCGTACGACAGCGCAATCGTGGCGCCGTCGTGAATCAGCGTCCGTGTAAGCGTAATCGCGGAGATCTCCTGCTGGTCGGTGCTTTCCTGCGCGGGCAGCAGATTCGTCGAATCGATCGAGATGACCGCAGCCAGATCGCGGACCTGAAACGAGGTGCCGACGATCGTGACGCGCCACGCGGTTAAGGCTTCGACCGTCGTGCCGTTCACGTTGATCTTCGTTCCCGGCGCGAGTGTCAGTTCTTCGATGCGGTAGGTCTTGACGCCGTAGGGGCCGACCGGATTCGTAGAGCTGCCCTTGGCGATCACCTTGCCGTTGAGTTGAAACAGATCGGCATAGTTCAACTGCGCTCCTTGCGCCGAACCATCAGCGGTGAATCCGAGTGCGAGAAGAAGAGCGGGGGCCGCGACCCGCCTGATGAACTGCATACCGCCTCCCATCCGAGTGACGCCGACTGTGATCCGTCGGAAGTGGGCAGCATGGTTAACACAGTTATGGTCCCACTGAAAGCTCATGCATTGCTTGTTCGGAACTCCGCGTACGATGACGTCACCGAAAAAGGAGCTCAGGGATGCGAATCGCGCGCTGGCTGCGTCTCTACGTGCCGCGTTTCTATCTGCAGCGCTTTCCGCTGCTGCTGGGATTCCTGCTCATCGCGTACGTGCCGTTCGCGCTCAAGGCGGTACCCGCGATGTTCCGCAGCACGCTCGTGCTGACGGCGGGCGGCTTGGTCGCGGTCACCACCTTCGCGCTCATTGCCGCCTTCGTCGTCCTCGCCACCAGCCGGACCGTCCGGCTGTGCGGCGCGGCGCGATTCGAAGTTGCGTGGCCGGCGCCGGACGATCGATTGCGGCCGGCGATCGTGGTGGCCTATCTGGCGCTCGCAGCACCGATCGTCGCAATCGCCGTCTACTTGTCCGTATCGGAAGGCGCAGTGCGCGTCTTCGCTGCGGCGGCCGCCGTTCTCGCCGGTCTCGGAGGCGCGGCGCTGTTTACCGTCTGTGCGCTGGCCGTGAATGCATGGCTCGCAGAGGCGACGCAGCCGCTGCCCGACCTGGTGCTGCCGCGGACGGACGAATTGTTTCGGCGCGTGCACCAGCGCAATCCTCCTCGGGTGGCCGCGTGGATTGCAGATGTCCTGCGGCGCGCGCGGCCGTTCCTGGGCCCTGGATATCTCAGTCCCGACGGGGAACTGCGACCGGAGCATTCGTTCGCGGCTGGAATCTTCGCAGCATTCGGGTTGTTCTACCTGGGCGCATATTTTCTTGGCAAGCCGGTTCACGAAGCCGGCGTGCCGGCGCTGGTCTTCGTCCTGATCCTCGCCACGTTCCTGACGCTTCTTCTCGCGGCGATCGCCTTCTTCCTCGATCGCCATCATCTGCCGACGCTGCTGCCGATCGTCCTGTGGATGTCTGCGCTCTCGTGGGTCTCGGCGTCGGATCATTACTTCGCGCTGACGCGGGTTCCGGCGCCGTTGTCGGCAGCCAGGCCGTACGACATCGCGAAAGCGCGGCAGCGGCCGCTCCTGACCGTCGTCGCGGTCGACGGAGGGGGCATTCAGGCTGCGGCGTGGGCCGCAACCGTGCTGACCGGTCTCGCGGAGCGCTGGCCGGAGTTTCATCGATCTGTCGGGCTCGTCAGCGCGGTGTCGGGCGGAAGCGTGGGGACGATGCTGTTCGTGTCCGCCCTGAAGGAGGATCGGCCGCCGAACGTCGAGGAACTGTCGAACGTACGCCACGCGTCGCGGCGAGGGAGTCTCAGCGAGGCGGCGTGGGGATTCGCCTATCCGGATCTGTGGAGAGCGCTCGTGCCGATCTGGTTCGGACGGTTTCAAAAAGATCGCGGCTGGGCGATGGAAGAAGCCTGGCGGCGCAACTTCCGGCGCGATGAAGTACCGACGCTCGGCGACTGGATGGCGGGTGTTCGGGATGGCTGGCTTCCCGCCGTCGCCCTGAACGCCACGACGGTTGAAAGCGGGCAGCGGTTCTCATTCGCGACGTTCGAGCCACCTGAGGAGGCGGATGGCAGAGTGAAGATCCGGCCGTGGCAGCTCGGAACCATGCTGAGCACCTATCCGCAGCGCGACATCGACGTGCCCACCGCCGCGCGGCTGTCGGCGACGTTCCCGTACGTCTCACCCATCGCGACGGCGATGCCGGACGGGGACATCGCGGCGTGGCATTACGGGGACGGCGGGTATTACGACAATACCGGCATGGGCATCGCGATGCGCTGGCTTGACACCGCGATGCTGGGGCACGAATCGGAGTTTCAGGATGCGGCGGTGGCGTTCATCCGGATCCGCTCGAGTCCAATCGGCAAGGATCCACAACCGAAGGAACGCGCGTGGGCATATGAATCGATCGGCCCGCTCGTCGCAACGCTGTCGGTTCGTACCGCGAGCCAGCGTGAGCGCGCCGAAACGGAACTGGAAGTGCTACAGCGTCTCTGGTGCCTGCGGCACGTGAACATCCAGTCATTCGAATTCGCGTTCGAGCTGCCCGCAGATACGCCCGCATCTTCGGCTGCGTCTCGGACGCCAGGCATGAAAGACCCGCCGCTCTCGTGGCAGTTGACGCGGCGCGAGATTGCCGATCTCGACACGGCGTGGGGGACCGGGAAGAACCAGCGCGCGCTGACTGCGTACCTCGCGCTGAAGGACAACCCCACCGTCGGCGCGTGCGTCGGCGCGCAGCTTCAAGTGGGCAAGCGCTGAGATCCGCTGTCGAGCGATCGGTTGATGCTAGGATGCCCGCATGATGAGCGCCGAGGTGTCCAATGTGCGCGATTGATCGCCGTGCCTTTCTCGCCAACGTCGCCGCGGGAGTGGCGGCGAGCGTCGTCTCGCTTGACGGTCAGAGGCCGAAGGCCCCGGGCGGACTCGCGGATCCCGCATTCCGGCCGCTGCCGTTGGGCGCCATTCGTCCCGCCGGCTGGCTCGCGCGCCAGTTGCGCATCCAGGCCGACGGGCTGAGTGGGCACCTCGATCGGTTCTGGCCGGATGTCGCGCAGAGCCAATGGTTCGGCGGCGCCGCGGAAGGGTGGGAGCGCGCGCCGTACTGGCTCGATGGTGCGATCCCGCTCGCGTTCCTGCTCGACGATCAGCCGCTGAAGGCGCGAATCGCCGGCTACGTGGACCACATCGTCTCTCATCAGCGCAGCGACGGATGGTACGGTCCATACCCTGTTGACGCCGTCACGAATCGCTACGACATGTGGGCGATTCTGCTGGCGAACAAGGCGCTTGCGCAGTATCACGATGCGACCGGCGACGCGCGCGTCCTCGATGCCGTGATGAAGAGCCTGCGGGCGATGTCCGCCGGGCTTGACCGGACTCCTCTTTATGCGTGGGGCAAGTTCCGATGGTACGAAGGTCTCGTGTCCATCTTCCACGCATACGAACGGACGCACGAGCCCTGGCTGCTCGACCTGGCCCGCAAGCTGCGGACGCAAGGGGTGGATTTCGCGGCGTTGTTCGCGACCGACGATATCAAAGTGCCGACGCCGCGCCGAGGCCTCTGGAAATGGACGAAGCACGTCGTCAACAGCGCCATGGCGCCCAAAGCATCAGCGCTGGCCTGGCGCCTCGATCAACGTCCCGAAGATCGCGCGTTCGGCAGGAAGATGATCGAGATCCTCGACGAGTACCACGGGCAGGTCAACGGCATGTTCTCCGGAGACGAAAGCCTCTCCGGCAGGAACCCGCTGCAGGGCACCGAGCTGTGCGCGGTCGTCGAGTTCATGTACTCACTCGAGCACCTCTTCTCGGTGTTCGGCGATCCGTTTTTCGGCGATCGGCTGGAGCGCGTCGCGTTCAACGCGCTGCCGGCCGCCATCGCGCCCGACATGTGGTCGCACCAGTACGACCAGCAGGTCAACCAGGCGCAGTGCACGATCAATCCGGAGCACGGCTGGTCATCCAACGGGCCCGAGGCGAACCTGTTTGGTCTCGAGCCGAACTTCGGGTGCTGCACGTCGAACATGCACCAGGGCTGGCCGAAGTTCGCCGCCCACCTGTGGATGAAGACACCTGATGAAGGACTCGCAGCTGCGGCTTGGGCGCCCTGCGAGATGCACGCGCGATTGCGCGAGGCGGACGTCACCGTCTCGGTGAACACCGACTATCCGTTCCGCGACACGATCAGCCTCGCCGTGCACCCGAGCCGGCGCGTGCGGTTCCCGCTGCTGCTGCGAGTGCCAGGGTGGGCGAATGGCGCGACGGTTCGCGTCGGATCCGGCCCCGAGCAGCGCATGGCGGCTGGCTCGCTGCATCGCCTCGAACACGAATGGAATGGCGCGACGGACGTGACGCTGCGGTTCCCAATGCGCCCGGTGGTGACGGTCCGCTACAACGAGGCGGTCGCCGTCGAGCGCGGTCCGCTGGTGTACTCGCTGCAGATTGGCGAAGAGTGGTCGCGCATCAATACCGACAAGCCGCATCGCGAGTTGCCCCATGGCGATTTCGAAGTCAGGCCGACGACGCCGTGGAACTACGGTCTGGTTGTGGACGAGCGACATCCCGAGGAAGTTGTCCGGTTCGAAGAACGCCCGATCGGCGACCGGCCGTTTTCCCCCGAGGGCAGCGGCGTCATGGCGCGGGCGCGCGGGCGGCGGATTCCTGGCTGGAAGATCGCGCGCGGCTGGGCGGCCGAGTTCTCGCCCGCCGACGCCGTATGGGCGGATCCAGGCCGTCGCGTGACGGATCAGCCGCTCGAGCCGATCACGCTGATTCCATACGGCTGCACCAATCTTCGTATCACGGAGTTCCCGAAGGTGCGGTCCGCGGACTAAATGCCTGCCCCCTTATCGTACGGCACGAGGATCCCGACTCATCCGTGACATTTGCTTCAAGCGCGTATCATGGGCGCCGCCCTGCGAGTGCGAGGAGGTCGTCATGTCCGCGCACGCCCATCGGAACTGTCGTCGATCGAAGACACTGCTGATCGCGTCGCTGCTCGTGGTCGCGACGACAGCCGCCATCACGGCCGTCGATTCATACGAGTTCGCCACTCCCCTGTTCGGACTTGCTGTCGCGCCAGACGGAAGTCTGCTCGTGGCTGACGCCGGTGCCGGCATCGTCGAACTTCGAAAGGGAGTCGGGACGTTGATTGCGGAGCTGCCGGGCGTGACCGACATCGCGCCGATCGGCCGCGGCGAGATGTTCGCCATCAGAGGCGGTGGACCGGGACTCACGACCGGCAGCCTGTTCCGCGTGTCGCGCGGATCGACACGGCTGATCGCGGATCTGTATGCGTTCGAGGCCGCAGCCAATCCTCACCCGGCCGCGATCGATTCCAATCCGTTCGACGTCGAGGACCTGGGGGATGGCGTGGCGGTCGTGGCGGATGCCGGCGGCAACGATCTCCTGATTGTCGACGACTCCGGCCGCGTCGATTGGATTGCATCGTTTCCGAACGAGGTCGTGCCGACGGCTGACATCAAACACCTATTGAACTGCCCGGCGCCGCCCCCGGGATTCGAACGCATCTGCACGCTGCCGCCGACGATTCCGGCGCAGGCGGTCTCGACGAGCGTGGCGATCGGCCCCGACGGCGCGTACTACGTTGGCGAGCTGAAGGGATTTCCCGCGCCCATCGGCAAGTCGCGCATCTGGCGAGTCGAGCCCGGCGCGCGCCATGCCGTCTGCGGATCCAGCGACCTGTGCACCGTCGTTGCCGACGGGTTCACGTCGATTGTCGACCTGACGCTCGGCCGCGACGGCACCCTGTATGTGACGGAGCTCGACGAAGCCACGTGGGCAGCGGTCGAATTTGGCCGGCCGCTGGCCGGAGGTACAGTCAACGCGTGCGACACGAGCTCCTGGACCTGCAGGGAAATTGCGACTGGACTCACGATGCCGATCGCAACGGCCGTCGATCGCAGAGGGGCGATCTTCGTGGCGATCAATGCACTCATACCCGGCGCTGCGCGGATCATCGCGCTGCAGTGAGCGGCGCCGCTTCATCTGGTTCCCGCTCGAGCGTTGATTTGATGGCGGTGAACGGGGCGTTGCCGATGGCGTAGCGCTGCCAGTCCTTGTAGTCGAAGTGCCACCATTCGTTCGGGTTCACGGTGAAGCCGTCAGCATCCATCACCCGTCGCAGTAAGGCGCGCCGCCAGCGCTGCGCGTCGCTGCCTCCGGGATAGAACGCGTAGGCGCGCGGCGTGCTTTCGTCATACGTGCTCGGCATCTCGACGGCACGTCCCGTCGTGAGGTCGTACAGCGTGAGGTCGACAGCGGCGCCGCGGTTATGGCGCGAACCTGTGGCGGGATTGGCCACGAGCCATTTTTTATCCGGCGGCGTGGCATCCCAGAATGTCTTGGTCACGTACCAGGGCCGATACCCGTCGTGGATCAGCAGGCCGTAGCCATATGATTTGAGCTTCCGATGAGCGCGGACGAGGGCGTCCGCCGCCGGACGCTGCAGGAACGCGCGCGCTTCCGGGTAGAAGACCGATGCTCCGCAGCGGAAACATCGGGCCGACCGATAGCCGCGTGGTTGCGTTCGTCGCAATCACGATGTCACGTGCGGCTCGCGTCCACCCGCGAGCTGTCCGCCCGTTTTCGCCGTTCATCCGCTCCTTCGCCCTTTCATCCGATCGTGCACCCGCACGCCGGCGCCCTTCCGTATCGTGCGTGCAGGAGGAGGTCCGATGAAACTGTTACGTGAAGGAAGCGCGATCGTGTTGCTGGCGGCCCTGGTCTTCTCACCAGCGTTGATTGCCGGGCAGGCGCGGCCGGCGCAGCCGCCGCCCGGGTTTCCCGATCTTGTCGGGGCGCTGAAAGCGACACCTGGGTGCGTCGGGGTCGAGGTGGCGCGGACCGGGTCAGGCAAGCAGGTCATCTTCGCCTGGTTCGAGGATAAGAAAGCCGCGCTGAACTGGTACTACAGCGACACGCATCAGGCAGCGATGAAGCAGTTCTTTCCGCAGTCGCAGCAGGCGCCCAGGCACACGCCGATGGCAGGCGTGCCAGATGATGGAGGGCCGGTGCTGGCGATCGCGTCGCTTACGCTGGCGGAAAAGGCGCCTGGCGAGGTGACGACGCTGCCGGTCTCGCAAATCGCGATCGAGCTATATCGGCCGCTGCCCGGCGGCGTCGCGCTCGGGGGGCGCTTCGCGCCCTCGGCGATCAAGGTGCCGGGGCTCCGTGAAGCGACGCTGACAGGCGCGCCGAAATCCGATCGCGAGCGATAAAGGGATCTAAGATCGCGTCCATGGCCAGTGAGCCGGCGGACATGTTGAACCAGCCGCGCGCGGTCCCCGCCTGGGTCCGGGTGTCGCTGGTGAACGTGGCCGCCGCGCTGCTCGTCGTGCTGGCATTCAGCCATGTGACGTGGCGCACGCCCTGGAACCAGCTCCTCGGAGCGTTCGCCATTGCGTACCTGATCTCCACGTGCATCGGCGTGCCGTGTGCCTACGTGATTCCGCGGGTGTCGCGCGCCATCACCGGACGCGTTCCGTTTCCCTACACGTGGATCATTTTCATCGCCGTCATGATCGGACTGGCGGTCATCGGCAGCATGGCGGCACTCGCCGTGATGTGGGCGACGGGGTACATACCGTCGGCGCACTTCCGCGACTGGCTCGGCGGCTCCCTGAAAATCGCGATCATCATCACGCTCGTGTTCGGCATTTTCACGACGCTGATCGAAATCTCGCGCTCGCGGCTCAGCGCCGCGACGCTCGCGCTGCGGACCAAGGAGCGCGACGAGGCGGAGGCGCGCCGCCTCGCGAGCGAGGCGCAGCTGGCCTCGCTCGAAGCGCGCGTCAATCCGCATTTTTTGTTCAACACGCTCAACTCGATTGCCGCGCTGGTGCGGGACGATCCCGCAGCGGCCGAGCGGATGACCGGGCAGCTCGCGGCCCTGATGCGCTCGTCGCTCTGCCAGCAGACCTCCCTGGTGCCGCTCGATGACGAGCTGCGCATGGTCCGTGCGTACCTCGACATCGAGCAGGTCCGGTTCGGCGATCGGCTGGATTACCGCTTCGATATCGCGAGCGATGCGGGCGCCGCGCTCGTCCCGCGTCTGTCGGTGCAGACGCTCGTCGAAAACAGCATCAAATACGCGGTCTCGCTCCGGCGCGAGCCCACCACGATCGTCGTCCGCGCAGCGCGCGACAACGGGCGGCTGCGCCTGGAGGTGCACGACAATGGTTCCGGATTCCCGGCATCGCAGCCGGCCGACGGACACGGGCTCGCACTGCTCACGTCCCGGCTGGCGATGAGCTTCGGCGATCGCGCAACGCTCACGATCGAGAGCCGGCAAGGCGATACGACGGTCATCATCGAGCTGCCCGCATGACCATGTTCCGCGCCTGCGTGGTGGACGACGAGCGTCTCGCGGTCCAGCGGCTCACGCGCCTCCTCGAAGCGACCGGACGTATCGAAGTTGCCGGAAGTACGACCGACCCCGAAGCGGCGCTCGCGTTCCTGCAGGCGAACGATGTCGACGTGCTGTTCCTCGACATCCAGATGCCGGGGCTGACCGGCTTCGAGCTCCTCGAGCGCCTCGAACGCGATCCATTCGTCGTCTTCACGACCGCGTACGACCAGTACGCGCTCGATGCGTTCGCTGTGAACTCGATCGATTACCTGCTGAAGCCAATCGAGGCCGAGCGGCTCGATCGCGCGCTGGACAAACTGGAGCGCCGATCCGGCAACAGGCCCGGCGCGGTGAGCGGCCGCGATCTGTCCGTGATCCGAGCGCTCGCGCGCGAGCTCGCTGCACGGCGCGCGCCCGCGCTCCGTCTGGATCGCATCGCGTCGCGCGTCGGCGATCGCACGACGATCCTCGACGCCGCTCGCATCACGCATTTCGTCGCCAGGGACAAGCTCACCTTCGCCATCCTCAACGGCCGCGAGCACGTCGTCGACTACACGCTGGCGCAGCTCGAAGAGCGGCTCGAACGCCGATTCGTCCGCATCCATCGCGCGACGATGGTCAACGCCGCGTTCGTGCAGGAGCTGTTTCCCGCCGTCGACGGCGGGGTTCTGGTCCGCTTGAAAGACGAGGCGAAAACGGAACTCGCCGTCGCGCGCGACCGGGTGCGCGATCTCAAGGAACGGCTGGGAATCTGATCGGTCGTGCTTGCGCGGGCGGGAGCAAGGATCTAAGCTGGCCACTGCGCGCAGGGGCGCATCCCGTCCGCGGAAAGGGCCGTGCCCACCCCTCACAATTGAACTGAAGGACACGAACCTTCTTTCAGCCTGACACCTGCGGACATCCAGGCATGCAATGAAAGGAGATTCGTATGTCTGACGCGGTACCGCTCCCTCCACGCCCCAGCATCGATTACTACAGGAAGCTCGCGAAAGATCTGCAGCATGCCTGCGAATCCGGCACCGAAGCCGCCGTTCGCGAATGGGCGATGCGGTGGATTGAAACGCTGGCACAGCTGCGCAAGGACACCATCCCTCCGGGCGCGCTCCGCCGCGAAGTGGATCGGCTCACGCGGCGCTGGAACGAGGCGTGGCAGACGAGCGAACGCTCCGCGCAGTGCCTGCTGGCCGACGCGCAGTTCTTCGTCGCGCGCGAGCACGGCTTCGCGAGCTGGCCGAAGTTCGCGGCGCACGTGGAGTCCCTGCAGCGGCATGATTCGCCAGTCTCGCACTTCGAGTCCGCCGCCGAGGCGATCGTGCACGGCGACACGGCGCAGCTCGCGAAGCTCCTCGAGGAACATCCGCAACTCGTGCACGAGCGCTCTACTCGCGATCATCACTCAACGCTCCTGCACTATGTGTCGGCGAACGGTATCGAGGACTTCCGCCAGCAGACGCCGAAGAACATCGTCGAGATCACGAAGATGCTGTTGGACGCAGGGGCGGACGTGAACGCAGTGTCCGACGCGTACGGCGGAGGATCGACAACGCTCGGACTCGCCGCCACCAGCATCCATCCCGAGCAGGCCGGCGTGCAGATCGCGCTGCTCGAAACGCTCCTCGCACACGGCGCACAGATCGAGCAGCCGGGCCTTACCGGCAATGGGCAGAATGCGATCGGGGGCTGCCTGGCGAACGGACAGGGCGCCGCGGCCCGCTTCTTTGCCAGTCGCGGCGCTCGCATGAACTTCGAGGAAGCCGCCGGCGTCGGCCGCCTCGACGTCGTCAAGGAACAATTCGACGAGCAGGGGCAACTCAAACCCGGAGTAACGCCGCAGCAGATGGAAGCCGCATTCATGTACGCGTGCGGCTACGGTTATCCGGACGTCGTGCAGTTTCTGCTCGAACGCGGCGCCGATCCACGCACGAGCAACAACCGCGGACAGACGGGCCTGCACTGGGCGATGTACGGACCTCACCTGGAGGTCGTGCAGATACTGCTGCGGCACCGAGCGCCGCTAAACGCGCGCGATGCGATGGGATCCACGGCGTTGCACTGGGCGCTGAAGGGCTGGGCGATGACGTCCGAGGCGGATGAACGCGAGCGGTACTACGAGATCGCTGCACTGGTGGTCAACGCGGGGGCGGATGTGGATCTCGAACACCTGGAGCGCGACGAGCGGCGAGGGCGGGTCGCGGACAAGGTCCGCGGCGACGCCCGCATGCGCTCGGCCCTCGGCATGTAGTGGAACTCGAGTTGCACGCTTTCTTGTCATGGAAGACTCACTGATGAGGAACTGGGGCATCTCGTTCGCCGCGGGCGCGATCGGCGCAGTGACACTGACGGCGATCCACCAATTGGCGACAAAGGTCACCGACGATGCGCCGCGCATGGATGTGCTCGGCGAGCGTGCAATCGTCAAGGGCGCCGTGGCCGCGGGTCGAACGCCGCCACAGTATCCGTCGCTGTATCTCTGGGCTCTGGCGGGAGATCTGCTCGCGAACTCCGCGTACTACTCGCTCATCACGTGCGGACGCAATGCGCGAACGTGGTTGCGCGCGGTGTCACTCGGCGTCGGCGCAGGCGTTGGTGCACTCGTTCTACCTCGCCGGATCGGCCTGGGCGATCCGCCGAGGAGCTGGAAGGTGTCGAACCAGGTGATGACGGTCGCGTGGTACCTCCTGGGCGCACTCGCGGCCGCCGCCGCGGGACGCCAGCTCAGCGCAGATCGCGCGCACGTTTCCGCTTAGTCCGCTATTCCGCGCCCTGCTTTGCGCCACACGCCGGCGCGGAAGGGGGCGTCCATGCGGGCAACATGGGGACTCCTGCGCGGCCGAGCGCCGCATTGACCTCCGCGACGCTCGTCGCCTGGATCCGCCGCAGTGCGTCGTTCCCGCGATCGATGTTGGCACACGGAGCGTCAACGCCAGCGACTACGCTCGGCGTCAGATCCATGTCGGCGACGAGCATGTCATTCAGACGCCGGCCGAGATCGCGATGCGCGATGCCAAAGCTTGCAGGCCCACTCGCCAGCGGCGCCAACGCGGCGTCGAGCGATTGCCCCGCCGCGCCGATCTGCGATGCGGCCGCAAGCGCTGTCCGCACCTTCTGGATGTACGTCATCGCGTCGTACGTCGCGCCAAGGCCTGCGACCATCCGCTGCTGCAGGCGAAACTGCGCGGCAAGGGCGGCGGGCGGGACCGTTACACGTGGATCCTGCACGACGGTGATCGGCTGCGTGTAAGTATGGCCGTCGACCGTCAGCTTCGCCGCGTACGTCCCCGGCAGCACCATCGGCCCGAGCAGCGTGGTGCGCGGCGTCTTCCCGGGAATCGCATGCCAGCTCAAGGTGTACTCGCGGTAGTCGAGCGCCGTGCCGCTGTAGCCATAGTTCAACGTCGGCGGATTGGGGTAGCGCAGATCCCACGCGAAGCGATGCATCCCGGTTGTCGTCGGGAGCACGGCTGGAGGAGCAAGCCAGTATTCCGGCACGTTGGCCATCGTCGTATCGACGGCGGGCGGGACACTCGAGTACTCCCGGACGACAGCGCCAGCCGCATCGGAAATCGTCAGCGTGATTTGGCCCGCTGGAGATGATGCGAGGTAGTAATCGATCACCGCGCCTTCCAATGGATTCTCGCCGACGACCATCTCAGGCGGCACGGGCGTGTCCTGAGTGTTGTCCCACCGGATCCGCGACGCAGGCTCGGGCCGGAAGAGGAACGCCGGCGCGGATGAGGACAATGCCGCGCGGGCCTGGCGCAGTGGCGAGATGTTGTCGAGAATCCAGAAGCCGCGTCCGTATGTAGAGATCGCAATGTCGCTGTCGTGCACGGTCAGATCGCTGACCACGGTTGTCGGCAGATTGAGCTGCAGTGACTGCCAGTGATCGCCGCGATCGAACGACACGTACACACTCGTGACCGTCCCGGCGTACAGGATGTTCGGATCTGTGGGATCTTCCCGTACGACGCGCGCGACTTCCCCGTCCGCCAGGCCGCTCGAGATCTCCTGCCAGGCCGCGCCGTAATTGCTCGTTCGGTAAATATGCGGGTGCGCGTCGCGCGAGAGGAACGCGACGTACGCCGTGCCCGCGCCGGCGTGCGACGCGTCGATCACATTCGCGGAACCGGGCGGAAGATTCGGCGGCGTCACGTTCGTCCAGGTCTTGCCGCCGTCTCGCGTGAGCTGGATCAGACCGCTGCTCGCGCCCACCCAGAGCACACCCGCATTGACGGGCGACGACGCGAGGGACTGGATCGATCCGCCGGGCGCCGGGCCGCTGACGCCGGCGCCTCCCGGTGCGATCGGCGTCGCCGGCGCTCCCGGCAGTCTTGTGAGATCGGGACTGATCGTCCGCCACGTGCGTCCGCGGTCGCTCGACGCGAGCACGTACTGCGCGGCCATATACAGCGTGCGGCCGTCCGTCGAAAACGCGAGCGGCGGCGCGCCGCCGAATCGATCTTCGGGCGTCGGCTGATACAGGACGACAACCTGGTTTGTCGTCCGATCGAAGCGCCGGAGGACGTGATACCAGCCCTGCGTGTACATGTAGCGCTTGTCGAGCGGATCTGCGATGAGGAACCCGTTCTCGAAACCGGCCGGCGAATACCAGTCGTTTGGCCGGATCTCGCCGAAGTCGCTTCTGCTCAGCACACACGCGGTGCCCGAGTCCTGCTGCGGACCGCACACGTGGTACGGGAAGTCGTAGTCTGTGGACACGCGATAGAACTGGCCGTTCACCAGTCCGTAGTACGGCGTCCACGACTCTCCCGCATCCACGGTGATCGCGACGCCCTGGTCCACGCCCGAAATCATCCGCTTCGCGTTCGTTGGATCGATCCATAAGAAACGGGGATCCGCACCGCTCGGCGCGCCCCAGAACGCCGCAACGTGCTGGCCGGCGTCCGTTGATTTGTAGATCGCCGTCCCCATCAGATACACGACATCTGGGTTCTGCGGATCCGCGTACATCTTCCCGCCCGCGCTCGCGAGCTGGCGCGTGCCCAACGTCCACGAGTCGCCGCCGTCATCCGATCGATAGAGTCCACGGTTCGCGCCCGCGCCACGTGTGCCTCCGACGCCGGCGAGCGCGTACAACCGTCGCCCCTGTGTGCCTGATGCCGGCGCGAACGCGGAGATGCGGGCCCCATCGGGCAAACCGCGCGCGCCGACGGGCTGCCACGTTACGCCGCCATCGCGAGATCGGTACGCGCCTGTCGACGACGCTTGCGCGCTTCCACCACTGGCCGTCAGCAGCGCGTAGACGATCTGTGGATCGCGATAGTCCATGTATACGTCTGAGGCGCCTGACGCGCCCTCCGCCGCCAGGACGCGCGTCCACGAGCGCCCGCCGTCGGTGGAGCGGTACACGCCTCGCTCACCTTCCGGTACGACGGCGTCTGGTGCGGCGCCGCGCCCTGCACCCGGCGCACGAGGCCCGAGCACGGCGACGAGCAGCGTATCTGCACTACGTGGATCGACGACGATGCCGCCGATGTACTGCGAGCGTGGCAGACCGATGTTCGTCCACGTGCGTCCCGCATCGGTGGATTTGTAAATGCCTTTCCCGATCGTGAACGACCAGCCTGACTGATTGCCCGTGCCGACGTAGACAACGTTCGGATCGGAGGGGGCGACGGCGACCGCGCCGATGGAAGCGATATGGACAGAATCGAAGATCGGCTTCCACGTCGTCCCCGCGTTCGTCGTCTTCCAGACGCCACCCTCGGGAAGCCCGACGTAGTATGTCGTGGGATCGTCAGGTATCCCGGCGGGCGCGGAGATGTAGCCGGAGCGTGGTGGACCGATCGATCGCCAGCGCAGTTCGGCGAACGCAGATGGGTTCACCTGCTCCGTGCGCACCAGCGTGACGGCGAGCAGCACGAGACCGGATAACAGCAGCTTGCGCATGGGAGTCCGCGGATGATACACCGCGGGGCACGCGCCCTGATATGATGCGCGCACCAAGGAGCGCCCCACATGGATCTCGTGACTCGTGCGAAAAATATCTGCCTGACTCCCGCGACCGAATGGCCGGTGATCGCCGAAGAACCGGCAACGACAAGTGGTTTGATCGCGAATTACGCCGCGCCGCTGGCTGCCATCGGAGCGATCGCCGGCTTCATCGGGACGACGATCGTCGGGACGAGCGTGCCGTTTCTGGGCACCTACCGCATTCCCCTGGTCACTGGCGTAGTGATGGCGATCTTCGGCTTCGGCATGGCGCTGGTGAGCGCCTTCGTGCTGTCGTTGATCATCGACGCGCTGGCGCCGACCTTCAACGCCCAGAAAAGCCAGATCCAGGCGTTGAAGCTCGCCGTGTATTCGTTCACGCCGGCATGGATTGCCGGAGTGCTGCGGATCTTTCCAATCCTGGGCATCCTCGGATTGTTCGCCGCGCTCTACGCGGTCTACCTGCTCTATCTGGGCATTCCGCGCCTGATGAAAGCACCGGCGGAAAAGGCGGTTCCGTACACGGTCGTCGTGTTCGTCTGCGCGATCGTCCTGACGTTGATCATGGGGGCGATTGGCGGGCTCTTCGTCGGGGCGGGCCTCGGCGCGGGCGGGCTGTCATCGGCGCGGGCGACGTCATCCGACGTGCAGTTCGACAAGAACAGCCCGATGGGGAAGCTCCAGCAGCTTGCGAAGACGGCGGAAGAGGGGAACAAGAAGATGGAAGCGGCCGCGAAATCGGGCGATCCGAACGCCCAGGCCGCAGCGGCGGTGGAGAGCCTGGGCGCGCTGCTCGGCGGCGGCAAACGCGTCGACCCCGTCGACATCGAACAACTGAAGCCGCTCGTGCCCGAGACGTTCAACGGGCTGCCGAAGACGTCGAGCAAGGCCGAGAAAAGCGGGATCGCGGGGCTGATGGTCTCGAAGGCCGAAGCGCACTATAGCGACGGCGCAGATAAGTCCGTCACGCTCGAGATCTCCGACACCGGCGGCGTCAGCGGGATCATGGCGCTCGCCGGGTGGGCGGGCGTCGAAGGGGTCAGCGAGGACGACCGCGGCTCCGAACGGACGCAGAAAGTGAACGGCCGCCTCGTGCACGAGAAGACGTCGAAGACCGGCGGCAGCAACGAATACGCAGTCGTCGTGGCCGATCGCTTCGTCGTGAGCGCGAAGGGTAAGGGGGTGGATGTCGGCACATTAAAGGCCGCGGTCTCGGCGATCGATCTGGGCAAGCTGGAATCGATGAAGACCGTCGGCGTCAAGCAATAGGTCGAAGCTCCTCGACGGGACACGTCAGGCGCGGGTGGTCCGGATCGCTCAGATCGATCTGGTCCCACCGCGCCACGTATCCCCCGCCACGTTTTCCGAACAGCATTTTGACGCCGAGGCCCAGGCGCTCGGCCAGTCCGGCCATGCCGATCACAACCTCCGTGATCTCGCACACACCGCCGCGGACCTCCGCGCGGAACTCTTCGAGGAGTCCTACCGGTTTGTTGTTGCCCGCCAGCACTTCGTGCCCGAGCAGCCAGTCGAGGCGTACTTCTGCGCTCACGATCCCCCCGGAATGCCGTTGAACCACGTTCGCGCACGTGATTCGAGAGCGGCGGCAGCAGTTTCGCCGGCGGCGAGGTCGACCTTGATGTGATCTTCCTGTTCCAGTTCCTGATCGAGGATCTCCTCGAAAGGAATACGCACCGGCCGTCCCTCCGCGATGCCGAGCGCGTGCTCGAGGCCCGTGACCCACCGCCCGAGAAACATCGCGACGCGCGCAAGAAGTACCGAAGGACCGACGTCAATGGCGACGACTCGGGGCGGCGCGCCCTGGCGGATCTCGAGAACGACGCTGTCGGCGCGCCCCATTTCCCGGCCGTGCCGATCCATCACTTCCTTGTCGAGCATGTCGCGCACAAGATCCATCTCAGCCCCCGAAAATTTCCAGCGGGATGACGACCAGCGCCAGCAGCGCACCAAGGATGGTCAGCACCGCAAGAAATCCATTCCGGAACGGACCGTTCTTGTGGTCCCTGAGGTATTTGTCGTCGTTCATCAGCACGAGGAACGGCAGGACCATCGCCGGCATCACCACGACGGTGAGCGCGACGCAGATCATCGTCACGCGCAGCGGATCGAAGCCAATCAGCGCAATCGCGAGCGACAGGAGCAGGACGAACGTGAACGCGGCCGTGAACCGTGAAGCGCTCAGCCGCGGCTTGTTCGCGCCCCACGGCGCGCCGAGCACTTGCGCAAACACGTATCCGGCGTTCAACGCGATCTCGACGGCCGCTCCGAAGCAGCCGATTCCGAGCGACACGGCGAAGAGGCCAATCGCCCAGCGGCCGAATGCCGGGACCAGCATCAGGGCCGCCTGCTCGTACGAGTCCACCTGGATCTGCCGCGGCCCGAGGACCATCGCGCTCGACACGAGCACGCCCATCGAAACGACGGTGCCGAACATCGTACCGACGTACGCCGTCGTCGTGTTCACCCACAGGTCCTCCACTTTCAACTTCTCCTCGATCGTCCCTGACGAATAGAAGTTCAGAAGATACGGACTGACGGTCGCGCCAACAATGCTCACGGCAAGGAAGGCGTAACGCAGGTGGTGATGCGTGGACAGCGTTGGCACGAACGACTTCCCGAGGTCCGCGACATCGGGTCCGAGCTTCCAGGCCGATACGACGAAGCACAGCGTCACGAGACCGAGGATGCCGATGCCGTACTCGATGACGGCGAATCCACACGTCCACAACACCAGCCATGCGAGCACGCCAATCGGAAGAATCCACCACTGGAACCCGATTCCGGTCAGCAGCTTCACGGCGATCGCGGCGCCGCCGACTTCCGCCGCGAGCAGCAGCACGTCGACGATGAATTCCGCGGAGAGCGGGACGATCTGGAAATCGATGCCGAATCGCTCGCGCACCGCCGCTGCCAGCGAACGCTTGCTGACTGCGGCAAGCCGTCCGCCCATCTCCACGAGCATCGCGAGCATGATGCCCGCCGCGGCAACGGCCCAGAGCAGCTCGAAGCCGAACTCGGAGCCGGCCTGCGCCGACGTCGAGATCGAGCCGACCTCGACGAACCCGCCGATGCTCGTGACGACCCCGAGAATGAGATCGACAATCGCGCTCACGGCTTGGTCGGAATCTCGGCGAGATGACGGCGCGCCGCATCGGCGTCTGCCGCACTCACGTCCGCGGTCAGCGCCGCGAGCGTGCGCGAAAGCTTTTCCGCCTGCTGCGACAACGTCGCGCCCCGGGGATCGAGCAGCGCCTCGGGCGCAGCAGCAAGCGCGGTGCGCTCCTTCTCGACCAGAAGGAACGTCTGAGCTAGCGCCGTATGCGTGTAGGTTCCAGACACGTCGCCGGCAAGCCACGCCTCGCAGATGGCCTCGGTCGTGGCGCCCAAAGATTCGAATGCTTCTTTATGTTGTTGAATCTGCTGGTCCTGCCGGTTGCACGCCGGCAGGGTTGCCATGGTGGCCAGCAGGACGACGCGGGCGGTCCCGGATAACCGTCGAGCCACATCTCGGTCGGAGCAAGATCCGAGCCGCGGCCCATTGCGGCTCGCCGAACTTGCAGAGCACCTTGCCGAGATCGTGGATGAAGCCGGTCGCGATCATCCAGCGCGGCTGGTTCGCGCGCCGTGCCACTTCCGCCGTCTGCAGCGCGTGATCCATCTGCGTGAACGTCGTGTCCGGATCGCTCTCGTCGACGACGTCATTGAGAGCTCGAGCATCTGCCAGACCGTCATCCGCTCGCGGTTCAGCGGCAGGTACTCCGCCTTCTTCGCCTTGACGAACGCCAGCGTCTGGTTTTGATGGTTACGCCGATAGAACTGCTCGACGTAGCCCCCGGGCTCCGCCGCGTAGTTCCTGAACTCCTCTGCAGCTTTTCCAAATGGCCGTAGCTACTTGCCCTTCTTTGACCCCAGGTCCTTAAGGATATCCGATGACGCGTTACGGAGGGCACTCACGATAGTTGCCTCGCGACTCATCTCGTCCACGGGCGCCGAATTAGCTTCGCCCAGCAGGTTCAGCACGAGCGACACGGCATTCAGCGACGGATCCGCGTTCTGCGACGGCAGACCGATCCCCGCGGTCCCGCCTCCCGTCTGGCTCAGCATCATGCGCATCATGCTCGTGCTCGCCCCGAAGTACAGCCGCGCGGCGAACCGCGCGAGACCGATGGCCCGCTTCAGCGTGAAGGCGCCGCTCTTCGCGGACGCCGACTTCGTCGCGCGCGGCGCAGCGCTGCCGGCATTGAACAGACGGTACTCGACCTTCGCTTCGTGCAGCTCCGTCGGCGAGCCGCCGCCGGATGCCTTTCGCATCAGTCCACCCACCTTGCTCGGCGCGGACGTCTTCAGCGTCGCGAGGTCGAGCGCCAGGAGGTAGTCGACTTCCTTGCCCTTCGCTTCAGCGGCCTGTTCGTCCGCTGACGTGGCGCGGACCGGGACGGCCTCGTACGGCTTCACCGTCAACGCGTCGAGCAGTTCCTCGTCGAGCCGCTCAACCGACACTTCTTCTCCGGTCTTGTTGGCCGGCATCAACACGCCGATGCGGATCGTGCCTACTGCTTTCGGCGCGCCCCAGCGTGCTTCGTTCTCCGCGCGTTCGACAGCTTTGACGAAAGAGGCGGCATCGGGCGCCTTCGTGTAGCCCGCCGGCGCATCGAGCAGCGAGTTGTCCACGGGCGCCAAGGAGAGCTCCTTCACTTCCATCTTCGCGGAGCCGGTTTCCTTCCCATCGTCGCCGAACGTGGTCACGGTATATGCGAGCGGCTTGCCGGCGGGAGGCTCGCCCGTCGTCGTTGCGTGTTGCTCGTCGCGACAATCCGATGCCGGGGCGGGCGGCGCCGGCTGCACCGGCGTGCACGCAAGCGTCACGGGGAGGCTCGCGTACCAGCCGTCGGTCTGCACGCGCTCCTTCTTCTTGTCGCACGACATCGGCGTCGGCGTGCGCGTGACCACGGTCGTGACGTGCCGCGCGCTGAGGCCGAAGATGTCCTTCTTCTCGCCGGTATCTGAAATCGCGGTGGCGTACTCGACCAGTCCCGTTTTCTTGGGCGGTGCAGGCGTGGCTGCCGGTGGCGCGTCCAGCGGCAGCGCCACGTAGATCTTCGCCTTGTCGTTCACCTGCAGGATCTGTTTCGCGTCGCACTGCGTGATCACGGCGACGCCGTCGCCGAGCTCCACGCGCTGGCGCATGCCGTTCGTGATCAGTTTCGTCTCCGATGCCTGGCCGTCCGCGCTGGTGTACGCGGTGCGCATCGTCAATCCGGGTTTCGGCGCCGGCGTGGCCGGTTTCGCAGACGCAGGTTCCGCGGGTTTCGCCGCAGGCTTCGGTTTCGGCTTTTGCGTGGCGGGCGGCGGCGTCTTCGGCTTCTGTGCGTGAATGACGCACGGAACCGCCAGCGCTGCGCACACCAGTATCAAGCCGGTTGCGCGTGACAGGCGAACTGCTTTCATGAATTCCTCCGGGGAGCTGCCATGATACCTGCTACTTCAGGAATCGCAGCAATCGGTGGCATGATCGAGGTGATGCCTTTCAGCCAGTTCAAGCTCCATCCCGATCTCCTCCGCGGCCTCAAAGACCTCGGATTTCCACGTCCCACACCCATCCAGGCGGATGCGATTCCCCCTGCGCTCGAGGGGCGCGATGTCCTCGCATGCGCGATGACCGGCAGCGGCAAGACGGTCGCGTTCCTGCTCCCGATCCTGAATCAGTTGATTCACAAGCCGCGCGGGACGACGCGCGCGTTGATCCTGACCCCGACGCGCGAGCTCGCGGCGCAGATTCTCGGGGACGTCACCGACGTGGCTGTCCACACGCCGGTCAGCGCCGCGGCCGTTTTCGGGGGCGTCGGCATGGGACCGCAGGAGCACGCGTTCCGCAGCGGCGTAGAGGTGATCGTCGCCACGCCGGGGCGGCTCCTCGATCATTTCCGCGCGCCGTACGCGCGCCTCGCCGGGCTCGAGTTCCTGGTGCTCGACGAAGCAGACCGGATGCTCGACATGGGATTCCTGCCCGACATCCGTCGGGTGCTGCGCCACATCCCGAAGAAACGCCAGACGCTCTTCTTCAGCGCGACGATGCCGCCCCCCATCGCCGATCTCACGCGCGAGATGCTGCACAATCCGGTGACGATCAATCTCGAGCGACGTTCGGCCCCGGCTACCGGTATCACCCAGGCCGTCTACCCTGTCGCGCAGGCGATCAAGCCGGCGCTCCTGCTGAAACTGCTCCAGAGCACGGAAGTGCGCGACGCCCTCGTGTTCACGCGCACGAAGCACCGCGCGGACCGGCTCTCAAAATTCCTGGCGAGCCAGAGAGTGTCGGTCGAACGCATCCACGGCAACCGCTCGCAGGCGCAGCGCACGCAGGCGCTCGAAGGATTCAAGAGCGGCCGCTACCAGGTGCTCGTGGCCACGGACATCGCCGCGCGCGGTATCGACGTCACCGCGCTCGGACACGTGATCAACTTCGACGTGCCGGCGCAGCCGGATGATTACATCCACCGCGTCGGACGCACCGCGCGGGCGGAGCTGACGGGGTCCGCGTTCACGCTGGTCTCACCGGAAGAAGAGGCGGAAATCCGCGCGATCGAGAAGGCGATCAACCGCCGCCTGCCTCGCGTGACCGTTCCCGATTTCAATTACGAAAGCCGCGGCGAGCGCCTCGAGGTGCCGCACGCCCAGCGGATCGCTGAGATCCGCGCGCGGAAAGCGGAAGAGCGCGCCCGCGCCCGCGCCAACGCCGAACGCCGCGCTGCGAACGCGCACCGCCAGGGATCCGGCGTCGGAGCTGGTCGCGCTCCCGCGCATGCGCCGCGGCATGGTCATGGCGGCGGCCGGCCCGGAAGCGGAGGACGCCCGGGCGGTGGCGGACACCACCGCGGCGGCGGCCATCCGCGTCGCGGCGGCGGGTCGCGTTAGCGTCACCCGGGCTGGGATTCTTCCGGCGGTATCCAGCGCACGCGCGCCTCGTCGCTGAAGAGGCGCTCACGCGCGTAATACTTCAGCGGCAGATCCTTGTCCGCCAGCTCGGGGCACTGCTCGAGCAGATCCGCGAACGTGCACGGCTGCATCACGCGCGATCGCGCGGCGTCAAGCAACTGCATCCACAGCACCGTGATCGTTTCGTGGTACTTGTTCGACGCGCCCGCGGCCGCGGCAAAGCGCTGAATGCCTTCCCGAACGCGCGCCAGCGCCGCGTCGAACGTCGGCGACTCGTGCAGATACACCCACGCGAGGCGGACGTGGCACTGATGGCTGAATGCGGACGGCGGCACGTCGCCGCGCTCGAATGCGCGCGCGAACTCTTCGTCTGACATCGCGTCGCTCTATCTACAGACTATGGCTATGGCTACTTCTCTCCCGAGTTGCCTCCTGAAAGTGTGCACCCAGACTACACTACGAAAGAACGATGGACGCGCAGTACAAGAAGATGATGCTCTGGGTCGCGGCGGCGTTCATTGCGTCGATCCTCGCCGCACTCGTGATCGTCGAGCTCGTGATCCGGAAGTACGGATCGTAGTTACTTAGCCGCAGGATTGAGGGTCACCACCGTACTCCGCTCCGCCGGGAAGTATTTCCTGAACGCCTCCTGGATCGCGGCCGGTGTCAGCGCGTTGATCCGCTCGACGCGCTTCGCAATGATCATCGGGTCCTGCCCCCACATGTTCACGGTCTGGAACCGCGCCAGCCAGTAGTTGTTCGTGCGAAGCTGCGTTTCGTAGTTGCGCAGCGCGGTCTCCTTGGCGCGGTTCACCAGATCCTCGCTCGGTCCTTCCTTCTTGAAACGCTCCACTTCCTGCATCACGCGCGCGGTCATTTTGGCGATGTTGTCGGGCGAGGCGCCGAAGCTGACCTGGATATGTCCGTTGCCGCGCTGCGGCAGGTTCTGCGCCAGATCCGCTGAGACGGTATAGGTCTGGCCGAGCTCCTCGCGCAGGATGTCGCGGAGCGCGATCTCGAGGACGTCGGTCGCGGCGAGCACGCGCTCCTGCTCCATCGGATCGTCGCCAGGAGGATCGGCGAAGAAACTGATCACCGTCTCACTCTTCGGTTCGCGTCCCTTTTCAACCGTCGCCTTCTGCAGGGACGGCGGGAACATAATGCCGACGTCCTTGAACGTCGAAGATCGCTGGCCGGTCGACGGCAGGCCACCGATGTAGCGCGCTACAAGCGGCAGCGCCTCGTCGATTTTGAAAGCGCCGACCATGAAGAACGTGAAGTCGGCGGCGTCCGAGAAGCGCTGCTTGTAGAAGGCGAGCATCTTCGCGCGATCGAGCGAGTTGACCCGTTCGGGCGTGAGCGGCTTCGACGTGTAGTGGTTGGATGAGTTGATCTCCTCGACCTTGTCGCCGAAGACGGTGCCCGGATCGTCCAGGCGATTCGCGACGAATGCGCCGAGCTGACGTTTCATCAACTCGAACGCCTCCGGGTCATCCCCCGGCTGCGTGAACCGCGCGTAGAGAAGCTGCAGCGCCGTCTCCAATTGCGCAGGGGCCGCTGAACCGTTGAAACCATGTGTCGAGAGCGATGCGAACGGCGACGCGCCCGCGAGCTTCCCCGCCAGCAGCCTCTGCATGTCGAGCGCCTTCATACCCGCCGCACCGGACAGGTTGACGTATGCGGTCGCCAGCGACGCTTCCACGAAGTCTGCGGGCGGGGCGAGCGACGTCCCTCCCTTGGCCTGCAACGCGAAGACGACCTGATCGTTCTTGAAATCCGTCGGCTTCAGCCACGCTTCGACGCCGTTCGCCAGCTTCACGATCGTCAGGGCGATTTCGTCCACTTTGCGCGTCGAGACAATCGCCGCCGGCTCGGGCTTGCGCTCGAGCAGCTCTCGCGTGGAGGTCGTCTCGTTCCACGACGTGACCGCGGTCGCTTCCGCCCCGGCCAGCGCCTTCTTCAATTCGTCTTCGCTCGGGACGGGAACGTCCGACTTCTGCGGCGACGTCGCGAGAATCACGCGGCTCTCATCGGCGAGAAGCGACTTGCCGAGGGCGGTGATCTCCGCTGCACTGATGCCGGGCAGCAGCTGCTGCACGAGCTTGTACTCGTACTCGATCCCGGGCGAGGGCTCTCCTTCGAGGAAGTGATTCAGGTACTCCTGCGCGAACGACGCGCTTTCCGTCTTGTCCCGCTCGGTGTAGGCGCGCTCGTAGAACGCGGCCATCCACTTCTTTGCCCGCTCGAGTTCGGCGGGCCCGAAACCAAACTCCCGTGCGCGCTTCGCCTCGATGGCAACCGCGGCCAGCCCTTCGCCGATTTTGCCGCTCTGCACGTTGACGCCGAGCGAGACCGTTTCGACGTCTTTGCTGAGGCTTTCACCATACATTCCGGCGCCGAGGAACTTCGCATCGGGTTTGCGCGCCAGCTCGTCGAACCGGTCGTTGAGCATCTGCTCGAAGAAGCGCTGGACGAGCTCGCGGCGGTAGTCCCCTATGGTTCCATTCTTCGATCGCGGACGCTTCCGCACGAGCGACACCGACGACTGGGTGATCTCGTTGTCGGTGACGACGCTGACGAGCATCTCCGTGTGCAGCGGCACATCGACCTTGCGCTCCGGCGGCGCCGGCGTCCGCGCCTTCAGCGGACCGAACGTCGCCTTGACGAGATCCTCGAGCTTCTGCGGATTCATGTCGCCGACCGCCACCACGGCCATCCGGTCGGGACGGTAGAACGTGTCGTAGAACGCGCGCAGCCGTGCGGGCGGAAAGGATTTGACAATCTCCGGCTTGCCGATAGGCAGGCGCTCCGCGTAGCGCGAGTGATAGTAGAGGACGGGAATCTGCTTGTCACGGATGCGCGATCCGGCGCCGAGCCCGCCGCGCCACTCCTCGATGACGACGCCGCGCTCCTTGTTGATCTCCTTGCTGTCGAGCGACAACCCTGTCGCGAAATCGCCAAAGGCCGTGAAGCCTTTCTCGACGATCTGTGGCTTGTCCGACGGCAGGTCGAGCATGTACACCGTCTCTTCGAAACCGGTCTCCGCGTTGACGTGCGGACCGAGCCGCGCCCCTGTCGATTCGAAGTACGACACCAGCTCGCCCGGCTTGAAGTGCTCGCTCCCGTTGAACGCCATGTGCTCGACGAAGTGCGCGAGCCCCTGCTGGTCGTCCGCCTCGTCGAGCGACCCGGTCTTCACCGCGAGCCGCAGCAGCACGCGATTGGCCGGGCGCCCGTTCTTCCTGACGTAGTACTTGAGCCCGTTCGGCAGCGTGCCCGTACGAACCGCGGCATCGAACGGAATCGTCTCGTTGAGCGCCTGCCGCGCCGCGAGTGGCACGAGCGCAGCTGTGACGACTAGCGTGACGAGTGCCGACCCTTTCAAAGTGGCGAACATAGACGAACTCTATCCGAGAACCTTGAACGTTGAACCGCGAACCCTTTGAACCCCTTTGAACCCCTTTTACCGAAACCGTGAAAGATCGACCCGTGCCCGCCACACCACGTCCGCATACTCATTCGTGACGATCAACTCGGGGGTCCGGGCGGCGAGGATTCTGTCACGCGGCAGCGTGGCCTCGAGGCGCACGCCGACCAGCGCACTGCCAGGACCACCGATCGCATAGATCGGTTCGCGCGTCATTGCGGGCGTGGCGACCGGCGGCGAATTCGCTCCCGTGCTGATGTACAGGTCGTAGGCGGGGACCTTCTGGTAGGTGTTGAGCGGATGCAGCTTCACCTGCACGACGAATGTCACTTTCCCGACGTGCGGCTGCATTGCGACGTTCAGATCGCGCTCGGTGAAACCGAACTCTCCCTGCTGCGCGTGCTCGCGCACGATCAGCACCGCGCGGCGGAACTCGGTGATGATCTCCGCGCTCGCCACAGGGTCGGCCGGCGATAGGCTGTAGCCCTTCGAGAATGCCGCATACAGCGCTTCGTCCTGGCTGCGTCCCAGACGCAGCGCGTCGCGCGCGTCGTTCGCCTGCGCGGCAGCGCCCGCGAGGGCGACCACTAGAAGGATGGCGCGGATCAGCATCGGGCCACTTCGCTTAGGATGACTGGATGTCCGATCAAGCGCAACCCGTCACCAGCGGCAACCTCCCGTCTCCCGTCGGCCCGTACTCGCCCGGGATGGTTCTCGGCAACCTCGTGTTCGTGTCCGGCCAGGCGGGGCGCGACCCGGCGACCGGCAGGCTTGCCGGCGACTCCGTCGAAGCGCAGACGGAGCAGATATTGAAGAACATCGCCACGATTCTGGCTGCTGCCGGCACCAGCATGCAGCACGTGCTGCGCTGCGGCGTCTTCCTCGTCGACATGAAGGAATTCCCGAAGATGAACGACGTCTACGCGCGCGCGTTCGGCTCGCATCGGCCGGCGCGGACGACGGTCGAGGTCTCGGGCCTGCCGGGCGAGGGGCTCCGCGTCGAAATCGACGCCGTCGCGTACATCCCGTGAAGTGACCGAGGTGATGCGAACCATCGACGAAGCCGATCTTCGGGCGGTAGTCACGCCGCAGCTGGCCGTGGACACCATCCGTGAGGCGTTCAGGGCGGATGGCGAAGGGCGCGCGCACGTCCCAGCCGTGATCAACCTCGACGTGCCTGCGCATCGCGGCGAGTTCCACGTGAAGACCGCGCTCATCGATGGTGTGCCGCACGTCGCCGTGAAAATCGCGAGCGGCTTCTACGACAATCCTGCGAAAGGGCTGCCGAGCGGTTCCGGCCTCATGGCAGTGTTCGATGCCGCGACGGGCATGCCGGTCGCGCTCCTGCTCGACAACGGCTTTCTCACCGACATCCGCACTGGAGCGGCGGGCGCAATCGCGGCCGAAGCGCTCGCACCCCAGCGGATCTCGGTCGTTGGCGTGATCGGATCCGGACTGCAGGCGCGTTACCAGGTCCGCTGCCTGCGATGCGTGCGATCGTTTTCGAAAATCATCGCGTGGAGTCCCGATCGGCGTCATCTGGATGCCTACCTGGACGAAATGCGCGCGGATGGCTACGACGCGACTGCGGCGCCGACGCCCGAATCGGTCTGCCGCGCCGCCGATGCGATCGTCACGGCAACGCCGTCGCGCCAGCCGCTCGTTCGCGCCGAGTGGCTGCGTCCCGGCCATCATGTCACCGCGCTCGGTTCCGATTCTCCAGGCAAGCAGGAGCTCGACGCCGAGTGCCTCGCGCGGGCCGACCTGCTCGTCGTCGATCGCTTGACGCAGTGCGCGTCGTTCGGCGAGTTGCGCCACGCGCTGGAGGCCGGGTTGCTCCGTCCCGATGGCGTGCACGCCGAGCTCGGCGAGATCGTCGCCGGCGTGAAGAAGGGACGCACGTCCGACAATCAGATCACCATCGCCGATCTGACCGGCGTCGGATTCCAGGACACCGCGATCGCCAGCGCCGCGCTGCGTCACTGAGATGCCGCGTTTCAAGCTGCTGATCGAGTACAACGGCACGCGCTACAGCGGGTGGCAGATCCAGAAGAACGCGCGGACGGTGGCGGGAGAAATCGAGCGCGCCGTCGCGGACGTGGCGAAGCGCCGGGAGTTCGAGTTGTACGGCGCGGGCCGAACCGATGCGGGCGTCCACGCGCTGGCGCAGGTGGCCCACCTGGAGCTCTACACCGACCTGCCGCCGCAGACACTGCGGCACCGCGTCAACGAGGCGCTGCCGGCGGACATCTACGTTCGCTCGATCGAAAAGATGCCGCACCGGTTCCACGCGCGCCACGACGCGACGGCGCGCAGCTACGTGTATCAGATCTCCAGGCGCAAGACCGCGTTCTTCAAGCCTTACGTGTGGTGGATCAAGGAGCCTCTCGACGTCGCACGGATGCGCGACGCGGCGCGCGCGTTCGTTGGCATGCACGACTTCGCGTCCTTCGCCGCGGACGAACCGGGCGAGAAATCGACGAAGGTCCTCGTCGACCGCCTCGAGATCGCGGAAGACGGCGACCTCGTCCTGATCCGCATCCTCGGCTCGCATTTTCTCTGGCGCATGGTCCGCCGCATCGTCGGAGTCCTCGCAGCGGTGGGGCGGGGAGAGATCAAGGCCGCGCAGGTCGCCTCGTTCCTGCAGGAATCATCGGAACTGCCGGCGGCGCTTACGGCACCTGCCTCCGGCCTTTTCCTCGAGGCCGTTTACTACAAAGGCGAGCGCGAGCCTGGCGAACTGAAAGCGGTTACGTCGGTCTCGACCGTGAAGCGTGAACCGTGAACCGTTAACCCTTTTTCACCATCGGCACGAACCTGACCGGCAGCGTCGCGAGCGTTTCCGTCTTCGTGCCCCGCTTCTGCACCACCTTCAGGTCCTGGTAAGCAGTCCCGACCGGCATCACGAGGATGCCGCCGTCCGCGAGCTGATCGATGAGCGTCTGCGGAACGGCCTCCGCAGCGGCGGCGCCGAGGATCCCGTCGTACGGCGCATGTTCCGGCCAGCCTTCGTAGCCGTCGCCGGTGCGGAGGGTGATGTTGGTGTAACCCAGGCCGGTCAGCGTCTCGAACGCGCGTTCGGCGAGCTCGGGAATGAGTTCGACCGAAAAAACTTCGGCCGCGATCTCGGCAAGGATCGCCGTCTGGTATCCGCAGCCCGTTCCGATTTCCAGTACTCGATGCGAGCGCTCGAGGCGCAGCGCCTCGGTCATGTAGCCGACGATGTAGGGCTGTGAGATGGTCTGGCCGTGACCGATGGCAACGGGGTGATCGCCATACGCGTCGTGGCGCAGCGCCTGCGGCACGAACAGATCGCGCGGCACGCGCTCCAGCGCATCGAGCACCCGATCGTCCCTGACCCCGCGCGCCCGGATCTGTTCGGCGACCATGCGCCGGCGGCTCGGGTTGCTGTTCACTCCAGCAGTCGATCGTAGCGCGTTTACCGGATGATGCGGATACCGGTGGGACTCTGCGGCTAAAGTCCCTCGCGTGCGGAGCCGACACATCAATCGGCCCCTTCATGCCAGTGAAGGACTTCAGGTATCACCTGCTTTCCATCGGCGTGAATCGCGAGGCGAACGGCGCGACGGTGCGTTCCGCCGAACGCGATGCCTTTGGCATCTCCTGGACCTTCGCGCAACTCGGTTACTGGCGCGCGGATCGCAACCGCTGCCTGACCGGCGCGCAGGCGACGCCCCCGGCAGTGGACGCACACCTCTCGTCATGTTCGGCGCTCGGCGATCTCGATCTGCTGCTCCTCTTCTGGAGCGGCCACCTTTTCAGCGATGCCCCCTTCGTCGAAACGCTCGCGTCCGTGCCCTCGGCGCGGCTGCGGGTGCTGATCGTCGACACGTGCCACGCAGAAGATCGAATGCGGCGCCTGCAGCAGACGCTCGCCGGCTTGCCTGACGATCGCCGCCCCGTCGTCCTGGCGTCGTGCGCGGCGGATTCGCGGACGCGCGAAAACAGCGTGCACGGATTCTTCACGGGCGCGCTGCTGCGGCAGCTGCGCCGTCCGCGGCGCCCGGACGCGAAGACGCTGGATCTTCTGGACGCGTTCAACCGCACAGCAGACGAGGCAGTCGGGCGTGTCGGCCGCGAGCCACTCTTCTCCACCAACGGCGCCGGCAGACTTCGCATTCCGATCCTCACG
>WNGB01001343.1_pt1 | contig 40193 bp, 24 predicted proteins | sample 5400681 | NCBI WGS metagenome assembly WNGB01 (sample SAMN13153367, study PRJNA577476) | soil metagenome | isolation source: 115 cm soil or saprolite under grassland replicate 2 | place: USA:California | collected 2016-06-15 | reverse complement strand
ACCGGCCGGCAGTTGGGGGCCCGCTGTCCCCGGTTGGGCGAGCCGGCTCATGGGCGCTGGTACTTCGCCACCCAGATCACCACCCCGGACGGCAAACGGCAGCGGGTCCGCCGGGGTGGGTTCGCCAGCCGCGGGCGGGCCGATCACGCCCGCCAGCAACTGCTCGCCCTGCCGGATGCTCGCGCCGCTGGGCAGGTGTGGACGGTGGGCCGGTGGCTGGAGTACTGGCTCGACGAGGCCACCGACCGGCTGGCGCCGTCCACGCTGCGCAACTACCGCACCCACGTGCACCGGTTCCTCGTCCCGCACCTCGGCTACATCCGGCTGGGCAAGCTGCACACCGCGCAGGTGCAGGGCATGTTCCGCCGGCTGGCCACCCGCCGCGCCCCCGGCGGCCGGCTGGTCGCCGCCGCCACCCTGCAGCACATCCGCGCCACCCTGCGCAGCGCGCTGAACGAGGCCCACCGGCAGGGCCTGGTCGGGCACAACGCCGCCCGCCGGGTACGGCTGCCCCACGGTGGCCGACCCCACGCCGTGGTGTGGACACCCGACCGGGAAGCCCTCTGGCGAGCCACCGGCCTGCGCCCCGCCGTCGCGGTGTGGACCCCCGAACACCTGGCCCGCTTCCTGACCGCGGTACAGGACGACGACCTGTTCGCCCTGTGGTGGCTGGTCGCGTTGCGCGGCCCCCGCCGCGGCGAAACCGTCGGGCTGCGCCTGTCCGACTTCAACTTCGACACCAGCGAGTTCACCGTCCGGGAACAGATCACCACCATCGACGACCTGGACTACCTCGGCCCACCCAAATCGCCCGCCAGCTACCACACCGTAGCCATGGACAGCGTCACCGCCCGCATCCTCCGCCTCCACCACGCCCGCCAACTCCAGCGCCTGATCGATGGGGCCAACCCCGACGGGTACATGTTCACCCGACCCGACGGCACCCCGATCAACCCCGACTGGCTGACCCGCCGCTTCCACAAACTCGTCCGCACCCTCGGCCTACCCCCGGTCCGCCTGCACGACCTGCGTCACGGCGCGGCCAGCATCGCCCTGGCCGCCGGCGCCGACATCAAGACCATCCAACAGATGCTCGGCCACTCCAGCCCCATCACCGGACTGGAGACCTACATCAGCGTGCTACCCGACCTGGCCCACACCGCCGCCGAAGCCGCCGCCCGGCTGCTACTGGCCGCAGCCGGGCGGCGGCGGCTCACCCTGCTCGGCGCCTCCCAAGCCTGAACCCCGAGCCGCACCGCTGCTACGTCAACCGCCCTTGCATGCGGGCTGCTTCGGCGCGCACCGCCGCGGCGAACCGCTCCCGCGCCCGGGTCCGAGCCCGCGCATGCACCCGGTCGCTATCACTACCCAGGCCCGCATCCGCGGCGTGCTCCACAAACACCACGGCGCAGGCCTCGATCCCGGCCCGCACCTGCTCCAGCAGATCCCTGGCCGGGCGCCCCGGATCCAAGGGTGTCAGCCGGGCCGACAAAGCCGCCGCCACCCGCTGCCGCACCTGCTCGGTCGACCGATCCAGATCGGCGTGCAACGCCTCCACGACGCGCGTCGCCACCGTGTTCACGTCGCCGATCCGGCCCTCCTGGACGGCCACCGCCGCGGCCAACAGCTCCCGCACCACCTGCCGCGGCGCCACCCCATCGGTCAGGACGCGGCGCACCACCAGGGCGGGCACCTCCACCGGCACCGCTTGCACGTCGTCGGCCTCGACGAACACGGCCTCCACTCTGGTATCCGCCGCCCGGGCGGCCACCTCCGCCGCGGCGGCCAGCCAATGCGCGACGGCGACACACCCGGCCGCCGCATCCACCGGGGTACGCATCAGCGAGGTCCCGAACGGGTCCTGGCGCAGCAGATCGTCGGCGGCGGCCACCTGCACCGGGGAGGCATCCAGCCGGTCCACCGCCACCGCCTGCACCGCCCGCCCGGACAGATCCCCCAACTCGGCCCGCCGCACCGCATCGACCTCGGTCGCCACCTCGACAGCCACCGCCTCGGTCAACCCCGCATCGCCGGCATTGTGCAACTGGCGACCCAACCGGTGCGCCGGCTCCAGCACCCGGTTGTACGGCACCACCAGCAACCCCGCCTCCGTGGGCAGGTGCGGACGGCGGACGGCCGCGACGACCTGGTCCAGCGCCGCCCGCTCGTCCTCCCACAACCCGCGCTCGCGCTCATCGGCGGCGGCATTTGGTGGACGGGCGTACACCCCCCACAACGCGGTCGACAGATCACCGAGGACGTGGCAGACCCGGGCCGCAGACTCCTCGCCGGCCACCCCGAGTTCGGCGACCACCGCTGCGTGCCAACCCACCACCGCCGGCCACATCGCCACCAACACCCGGCGCCCGGAATCAACCCCATAGACTGTCACGGGCGGACCGTCCCATTCCAGCCACATTCGCGACACCCGCGGCCACCCACCGACACCGCAGGCCAAAACCCCAGCCCAACCCGGTCACGACAGGCCGCCAACGTGGGTCACGGACGTGACTCACACGTGACCCACACAAGCAAAGCGGATATAGCCCAGTAGCTATATCCGCTGCTCAACTGCGTGCGCCGCCAGGGACTCGAACCCCGAACCCGCGGATTAAGAGCGCTCCTTTTTGTGTTATCTAGTCCCACTCGTGCTCGCCAGTCCAAATCACCGGTATTTCGTCCCGGTTGATGGCGCTACAACGTGCCATCTGGTCCCATGCGTGTTGTGTGGTCTATGGCGTCCGAGCACCCACGGAGCACCCGCGGGCGGCGTTGAACGCGATTGCCCGGTCCGTGAAGACGCGGTAGATGACCAGGAATCGAGTCGAAGGGGCGGACAGACCTCCGCCTGTGGAGAGTTGGTGGGGCGGTTGCCGCGGGCCGCGCCTTCCGCGCGGCGATGGGGGTCAGCGGAAAACGTCGGCGAATGTGTATGCCAACTCCAACGCGTCGGGGTTCCCGGCTCCGGCGAATGCCTGTAGCAGGTGCCGGAGGGCACCGATGCCCTCCTCGTCGAAGAGGACTAGGTCGCGTTGCTCGGCGAGTAGCCGGCGCAGGTAGGGCATGACTGTTTGTGCTGCGTGTGGGTCCGTGACGTAGGCGCCGCGTGCTGGGATCGCTGCGGTGATGGCCAGAAGCGCTTCCCGCTGGAGCACGCTGGCGAGGTGGATGAACGTTTCCACAACCGGCTGGGTGACCTGTGGCTCGGTCACCTGGCTGCACAGCTGCAGGACCGGCAGCGCCTGTCGTGCGAACGTCTCGGGCTCCCCCCGCTCGGTTGGCTGCTGCGCGATCCCCGGTTGTTCATCGAAGGCGCCGCTGGCGAAGTAGAGCTGTTCGGCGATGCCGTGTGCGACAAGGGCCGCCGCACGTACCCGGGCCATATCCGGCTCACCGATGGGCGCCGCGGCGGTGGACTCCTGTGGCACGAGGGCGAGCCAGATGTCGCCTGCGGCCTGAGCAGCGGTGGCGACCAGGCGGAACGCGTTGTCTCGCCCTTCTCCGTTCGGCGCGTTCAGGTAGGGCCGCAACTCGTGCAGCAGCCGCTCGACCCGGTCCTGGTACATAGCGGGATCGGTGAACCAGTCGTCGAGAGCCGCGCTGGCGAAGAGTGTGCGCGGCAGGATCGCCAGGTAGGCGAGCAGTGGCGCGGCCGTCTCAGCGGCCCCGAGGTCGCCTGACCACGTGCCGCCGTTTGCATCTCGGTCACCTGTCTGCCCGGGGTCGGCCGTCGGGGTTCGGGTCCGTAGGAACCCGCCGGTTGGCAGCTGGGACAGCTCGGACAGGACGTCGTCTACCTGTGTGGGGACATCGCCGGCCAGGTTGGAGAGCAGCTGAATCAGGACGTTCAGTACGTGCGGGTTCGTCTCGACCACGAGCCGGCTGCGGACCGCGGCGAGGCGCTGTTCTGGGTCCTTGTCCGAGTGGAGCAAGGCGAGGCCTGGTGCGGCTTCCAATCTGACGACCGCGTTCGGGTCGTTGACGAGCCGACCTACTGCGGCGGCCAACGCTGGGCCGCGGTCGCTGTCCCGCCATTCCGATCGGGCGAGCAGCCGGATCAATCCGCGGGCCGCTTGGTCACGGATACCAGAGTTCCACGCAGTCATCACAGGAACTCCCCGGCGTGGTCGCTGCCGGCCGCCTCCAGCAGTAACGTGGCGGCTCGCTCGCCGACGGAGGTGTCGGGCAGGGCTCGGCCATCGCGGGCAAGTTCGCTGGCAGCGCGTACCAACACCAGGCGCAGTTGCTGATGGTCGATGCCGCTGGCGGCGATGGCTGCGTCGGCGGCCAGGAACAGTTCGGGTAGGCGCCGCTCCTGTTCAGGGCGTCGGTCGGCGTTGCCGTTCTGCAGGACCGCGAGTTCGTCGTCGAGCGCGCGTACGGCGGTGGCGACGGCCTCCGGGAGCTGCACGCCGGCTTCGGCCAAGGTGTCGATAACGGTATGGCGGGACCAGTGGGAGTTGACCGCGCTCTGTTGTGTGAGGGGTGGCGGGCCGCCCGTGGCCGTAAGGTCTTCGAGCCGTGCTGCGAGTGCGGTCGATGTGACCGCCGACGGGTTCAAGCAGCCGAGGAGCTCGTTGAGGACGGTGTCGGGCATGCCGTTGGCGGCTGCCCGTTGCCCGGCGGCTTCCACGGCGTGCTCAAGGGCACCGGCGAGATCTGGACTGGATGTGCTGGCCAGGGCCGCGAGAAGCCGACCCGCGTTCTCGTGGGTGTCGGGGTGGGCGAGCAGTGAGCCAGATGCCAGGGCCGGCAGAACCGCGCGGGCGAGGTCCACCGGGTTGTCGCCGGGTTCCAGGACGGCGGCCCAGGCGTCCGCGTGGTGCAGGTTGGCTGTCAGCAGCGCCAGTGCGGGACCGGGTTCGGTGCCGTCGGCTCCGCGGCTGGCCAGTGCGTCTCGTAGTGCCCGTGCCATGTCGAGGGCTGCTGCGTGTGCGCCGAGCGTTTTCAGCCGTTGGCCGTGTTGCAGCCACCCGTGCGCTTCCCCGGCGGTCAGTGGCCAGTCCTGGCGCGGGTCGCTGCCTCGGGACGGCGCGCGCAGGTGGGTATCAGTGATGTCGGTGAAGATTTGCGCGGCGGACACCAGGTCGATCTCGCACAGCCGCGGGTATACCTTGCCCAGGGTGTACGCGCCGCGCTGGGCTTGCTGGCGTCGCGACTCGCGCATGGCCAGGAGCGGGCTGCCGAGGAAGGAGACCTGCTCATCGCGCGGCTCGTTGAACGTCCAGATGGCCAGAGCGGTCCGCCGGGCCAGTGCAGGGTCAGCAGCAAGAAGCGCCGGAAGCGCCTCAGCCAGAGGGGTCAGGACGGTTCCGCCCCACTGGCTCATGGCCGCCGCGTCGTCTAGGAGCCTGGCGACCGCTTGGGAGACGACCGGGTCGGCCGCGATCGCCCCGGGCAGGTGTGCGGCGGCGGCGCCGGCGATACCCTCGAAGCGCGGTGGATCAGCTCGGCAGGCGTCAAGGAGCGTGGCGACAGCCACGGCGCGATGCGCGACGCCGGGCCCGCCGGGCCGCAGCGGCGCGCGTCTTTCCAGGCTCCCCAGGAGGTCAGCGGACAGTGCTGCGTCGTCCCGCCGCCCGCTGGCACCTGCGCTGCGGGCCAGTTCTAGGGCCAGCCATGCGGTGCCGGCTACGGCGGCGACCGCTGTCTGGTCGGGCGTCACCGGTGCCCGCAGGGCGCCCACCATTTGCGAGGTCAGCAAGCGGGCGGCGGCTCGGGGCTCGGCGTCGCCGCCGGTGAGGGCGTCCGCTAACGGCTGCAGTTGCGCTGGTTCGGGCGCCGCCAGCAGCAGCCGCGCCGCCACCGCGAGGGAGGCCAGCAGGTGAGGGCCGCCGGCCAGCTTCAGGGCGAGGCGCCAGAATTCGGAGCGGTCCTCCTGGTGCCAGAGCCGTTCGATGAATAGGTCCAGGCTGGGCCGGGCGACCAGCGGCAGCGACGGGTCCTCGTCCAGGCGGGTGGCAAGCGCGGACGGGTCAAGCGGATCCAGCAGGACATAGTGTGCTGCGGCGAAGTCGAACAGGATGTTATGCGCGAATATCAGGACCCGGACGGCACCGCTGATCGCTTGGGTGTCCAGCGCGAGGACATTCGCGCTCAAGAGATCGTCTACTGCGGCGCTGTCCGTACTGAGCACGGTGGGTGCCCGCGCCGCGATGCGCAGTTCACGGGTGGTAAGCATCTGTTGGCAGACCCGGGTCAACAGGTCGGCGCGGGCGACCATGTCCTGACTGTCGACTCGGTGCGCCCAGTAGGCGTCCAGCAGGTCCAACCGGGAGCGGGCACGGGACAGGCGTCCACGCTCGACGGTGCTCAGCTGGGCGGGGCCGGTCAGCAGTTCCACGGCCAGACGCAGGTTGAACGGGTTGCGCAGCAGCCGGGTCAGCTGCCCACCGGCGGTGGCCAGGAACCCGGCCAGCTCAGGAATGTTGTCGATCGCAGGGGCGAACTCGGCGTCGGTCAGGTCCGCGACCAGCAGATGCCGCACGCCGCTGAGGCGCGGGTCGGCTCGTTCCGGCTCCGTCGACACCGGCTGGCCGGCGAACGCGGCCTGGAGAGCAGGGCTGTACAACGCATCGAAGGTGCGCACCGTCGCTACGACCTGCCAGCGCGTGCCTGTGAGCGCCTGCACCAACTCGGCGAGCCGAGCGCGATCACGGCTGCCTCGCGCCGCGTCCAGCCCGTCGATGATCAGCGTCGCGGACGCCGTTCCCACCCAGGCCGCCAAGATCTGATCGAGCGGCAGTCCCAAGGAGCTGCCGGTGGACTCGCCCAGGAGGTCGCCCGCCTGCAGCAGTACGACGTCCTGGCTGCCCTGCCGCTGCCGAGCCAGCCCGACCGCGACCCCCGTCTTGCCCGCGCCGGCGTCGCCGACGATCAAGACCGGGCCGTCGGCGACCGCGGTACCGCCGAGGTCGGCGCTGATCGGGCGCGGCAAGTGGACGCCGCCGGCGACCGGCAACGCGGTGGACGAATCCAGAAGCGTGAGGTTGCTGGCCGTGAGAGCGTGCAGCTTGCCAATGTCTGGTTGATACTGCTGGCCAGGTCTGACGTCGATGTCGGCGTTCACAAGCGCCATCGCCAAGTCACTCCGATTGCGCCACTCACGCATTTCGGACGCCTCATGGCCTTGCGCAAGAAGGACTCGCCACGCCGCTTGGCTCTGCCCGGCCGGAACCAGCGGGTCCATTGTCGCGACGGAGGCGGCATACTCCTGCTCGCCGTCGAGTGCATCGACGGTGATCACGTGAAGCATCGCCAAGAATGTGCGAAGTTCCTCGTCGGAGGGGTCCTGCCCGCGGCGCTGCCTCCACAACCGCTTGACGTGCGTGGTCAGAACCGTCAGGGCCGCTTCCTGGTCGGCGGTGAGCTCGAAGCCGAAGGCGGTGCCGGGCGGCTGGCTGGCGGTACGGCGGATCGCGGTGGACAGGTCCTCACGGACCGACGCGGGGGCGTGCCGATCGGTGCAGATCACGAGCGCGTCCAAGCCAGCATCCACCTGGCGAGGCGCGCCGCCGGCCACGGGCAACAAGCCGCTCAGATACTGGTCCAGGGCTTGCGCCAGGGCCTTTGCGAGCGGGCTGTCCTCGGCTGTCCCGAGCCCGAGCGCGACCTTGGCTTGAACCAGAGCGAACCCGCCGCGATCGGTCTCGACGGCGACATCGTCGAGCGGGAACCCGGTCTGCGCGCCGACCCGCACAGCCGTCCCGGGAAGTAGGGTGCCTGGCACTGGCTGCTCCGCGAGCACGGCGACGGCCGCCCAGGCGAAGACACGGTCCTGCAGGCCGACACCGCGCGCCCCGGCAGCACCCCCAACAGAACCGGCCGACACCACTAAGCCTTCGACCCCCATGTCTTCATCGCACGCCGTAGGTCAGCGTAGCCAGGAGTACGGGGCTGATGCGGAGCCGACACACCGGGCCTCGGTCACCTCGACCAGTCGGTCCCGATGCACCTGGCCGCTCCGGCATCAACCGCTCACGGAGTCCCGGGTTCCGGCGAGGCTGGAACCAGCCAGGCCGCACAGGTCAATGGTCCACCGCGGCCCCAGCACGTCCTTACCGCGACCACGCAACCAGTCGACCGGTGGCGGCCGCTCGGGAAGACTCGGGCCGGGCGCGAAGCACGGGTTCGCTGTGTGTCGTCGCCGCAGGCTCGTGCTGCGGCTCGGCCTGCCGCAGCCTTGGTAGTGGCCGCCGCCGCGGTGATTGTGGTGGTGGTGTACTTACCGCTGCTCGCGGTGGCCGCGCTCGTCGCCGCGCTGCATCCGGACCGCGTCCGACATTGCGATGCGCGGCCGGGTGCTTGCTGCGCTGCTGAGGGTCGTTCCGATCCGCCCGGCGATGAATGGCCGGTCAGCGGAACAGGCGATCCTGGGCCGCCTGGGACAGGGAAACCGCCATTCGGCCGCAGGTCCGCCGTGACGACCTGGTGCCCGGCGATCTCAATGACGAGGCGTACCAGGTCCGGGCGGTGAACGAAGCGGGCGGCATGGGTCGGACCACGGACCAGGAGGTGTAGCACTCGCCCGGCGGCGGTGGCGGACGGCAAAGTTGCGGCGATGCGGTGCGCGCTCGCTGGCGCGCGGTCTGGTTTGCTTGCCTTGTGGGCGGTCGGTACGTCGGGGTGGGTGTCTCGAGGTATGACGAGCTGTGTTATGTCGAATTGCCCCGCGCTGTGACAGATGTGGAGGCCGTCGGCGAGGAGTTGTCGCGCCGCGGGTTCCACGTCGAGTATCTGCGCGATCCCACGGACGCCGAGGTGCGCGGCAAGTTACAGAATCTCCTGGCCGGCTGCGGAGAGGCCGTGGTGGTCCACTGGGCAGGTCACGGTGTGTGGCAGAGCCAGGACGACCTGCGGCTGATCGTCCGGAACACCAGCGAACAGGCCCGAAGCGCGGAGACTGCCCAACCGTCACAGTTGGCCGAAGACGCCCTGGCGGCGGGCGGCCGCCAGGTGCTACTGATCTTGGATACCTGTCACTCCGGTGCCGCGGTGGTCGAGGTCCTACGTCTCGCGGCCCGGTTCACCGCAGTAGGCGCGGAGGCCGTCGGGGATTCGAGGTGGATCGGCATACTCGCCTCGTCACAGAGCTACGAGAACACGGTCGGTGGACGGTTCGCCGAGGCGCTGCTGAGACTGTTACGCGAGGGACCCTCCTCGCCGGCCTACAAGATTCACTGGAGCGCCCACAACGAGGGCGTGCGTGGCATCGACATGATGCACGCCCTGCGGGAGGAGTGGCCGCACGACGTCCAGTTGCCGTGGTTCGGGCAGTTCGGCTGGTCCCAGCCGATGTTCCCGAACCCCCGCTATCAGGCAGATGCGCCGGAGCGGCTCGTGGAGCAGCTCCAGCGCGCCGGCCGCGGGGTTGCCGGAGACGAGGACGGCTGGTACTTCAGGGGACGTCGGCGGCTGCTGACCGAGATCGTCGGATGGCTTGCCGAGCCTGGTGGCGGCATCTTTGTCATCACCGGCCCGGCAGGTTCGGGCAAGTCGGCGGTGCTCGGGCGGGTGGCCGCGCTGTCGGACCCGACCGAGCGCGCCGACTTGATCGCGCATGGCGCGCTGCGGGTCGAGGACCCAGACCCGGGCGAAGGCACCGTCAATGCTGTCCTGGAGCTGCGAGGTCAAGACGTAGCCGCCACGCTCGCCGGGTTGACCCGCCAGCTCGGCCTGTCCCCTGTCGCGTCCGTCTTCGGCATCCTGGACCAGCTCGTGCGCAGCGCTCACCGGCCCGTGATCCTCATCGATGGCCTGGACGAGGCGCAACCAACCGTGCTGCGCGGCCTCGTCGAGGAGTTGGTTGTGCCGCTGGCTCGGCAGGCCCGGATCTTGGTAGGAACCCGGCCCGCCCCAGTCGATGACGATGACACCGTGGTCACCCTGCTCGGCGCACACGGGCGCGTGTGGGACCTGGCCGCCGACCCCGACACGGCAGCCGACGTCGCCGACTACGTGGCCGCGCGGCTGGCCGGCACCGGCAACACGGACATCTCCGAGATCGCGAAGGCGGTGACCCAACGTGCCGTCCGGTGAAGGTGGCTTCCTCTACGCCAGGGTCGTCACCGGTCAGCTGCGCGAACAGCCCCTGAATACGTCGGTTCCCGGCTGGGAGGACCGGTTGGCTGCCACCGTTACGGCCGCCTTCGACCGCGACCTGCGGGCGTTAACGGGTACGGGGGCGGCCGAGGTCGCCGCCCGGCGCCTGCTCACGGCATTGGCCTGGTCGTACGGGGCGGGCCTACCGGCACGCGACGTCTGGCCGGCGCTCGCCTCCGCCCTGGTGAGCGAGGGCGGCTACGACGACGGTCGCGTCGACTGGGTGCTTCAGGTTCTGGGCCGCTACATCGTGGAGAGCGGCGAAGGTGGCGAGGCGGTGTACCGGTTGTTCCACCAGGAACTCGTCGACCACCTGGCCAGCGACCCGGAGCAGGGCCGGCGAATCGACCTGGCCGTGGGCACGTTGCTTGTGGACCAGAGCGGGCACGGCGCGCATCCGGACAACGTCTCCCCGTATGTGCGGCGTCACGCCGCGGCCCATCTTGCCCGCGCCGAATGGGCTGGGATAGCCGTGCTGCAGTCGCTGGCACGGGAGCACCGAACCCTGTTTCTTCCCGGCATGGCGACGGCGTTGAACAACCTCGCGATCCGGTTCGCCGATCAAGGCCGCGGCCTGGAGGCGATCGAGGCCGCGCAGCAGGCCGCCGACGCCTACCGGGAACTGGCCGAGGCCGACCCCGACCAACATCGGCCCAACCTCGCCACCGCCCTGAACAACCTGGCCAAGATGCTGTCCGACAGCGGACGCCTCGACGACGCGGCGAATCTGGCCGCCGAAGCCGTCGCGATCCGTCGCACCCTGGACCCGGCGGTTCATCGGCCGTCGTTGGCGATCTCGGCGTCCAATCTGGCGAAGATGCTCGCCGATCAGGGCCGTCTCGACGAGGCACTCGCCGCGGCAGAGGAAGCACTGGCCATCTACCGCGACCTGGCCGGCAGCGAGGCCACCACCCATCTACCCGGACTTGCCGTGGCCCAGACCAACCGGGCCAGAATCCTCGCCGAGATGGGCCGCGCCGCCGACGCGCTCGCCGCCGTGGACGAAGCGGTCGGCATCTACCGCGACCTTGACCACCTCGACCCGCACGCCCACCAGCCCGGCCTGGCCGCCGCACTGACCAACCACGGGGTCTACCTGGGCGGGCTGGGACGCCACCACGAGGCTCTCGACAGCGCCGAGGAGGCCGTCGGGATCCAACGCCAACTGGGCGCCGCCGAGGTAGGCACGACCCACCTGCCCGGTCTGGCCTCCGCGTTGAACAACCTCGCCGACCGGTACGCCGACCTCGGCCGTCATACGGAGGCGGAGTCAGCGGCCGCGGAGGCGGTCCGCACCTACCAGCAGATACCCGATTCCGCAGTGGTGATCCACCTACCCGATCTCGCCGTTGCCCTCGGCACGCACGCCCGGACCCTGGCCGCCCTGGGCCGCCGCACGGACGCGCTGACAGTCGCCCGGGATGCTGTCTCCCGCTGCCGGGCCCTGGCCAACGAGCGACCGGCGGCCTACCTGCCCAGGCTGGCGGCGTCGCTGACCACCCTCGCCAACCTGCTCGCCGAACTCGGCGAACGCAACGACGCCCTCCAGGTCGGCGCGGAGGCGGTCGCCATTGCTCGTCTGCTGGCACAGTCCAACTCGGCCGCGTACCTGTCGGCCCTGGGCACCACGCTCAACAACAATGCGATCCAGCTATCGGAGGCCGGCAGGCGCGAGGAAGCCCTGGCACAGGCAGCGGAAACCGTTCGCGTATACCAACTGCTGACCCGAGACAACCCCGCCGCCCACCGTCCCGGCCTCGCGGTCGCCTTGAACACCCTGGCCAAGGTGCTCGGCGACAACGGTCAGTTCGACGCCGCCGTCGCACCCGCGAGCGAGGCGGTGGCCACCTACCGCGACCTGGTGATCGCGAACCCGAGCGCGTACCGTCCGGGCCTGGCGACTGCCCTGACATCGTTCTCCGACGCCATCGCGCACACCGGTGACGCCGCCGGTGCGCTGGACGCCGCGGAGGAGGCGGCCTCCATCAACCGGCAGCTCGCCGAGGCCAACAGCGAGGCTTACCTCTCCCGACTGGCCGGGTCGCTGAACAACCTGGGGATACGGCTGGCCGAAGCCGGCGACCCGCAACGGGCTGCGGCTGTCGGCCAGGAGGCGGCGACCGTGTTCCGCCGACTTGCCGACGCCTACCCTGGCGCCCACTCGGTCGGGCTCGCCCGGACGTTGAACAACCTTTCCGCCCACCTGGCCCGGGCCGGACGCGGTGGCGAGGCGTTGGCTGCCGCGGAGGAGTCCCTGACGATCTACCGACGGCTTGCCCGTGCCCAGGCCGAGCCGTACCTACCCGGTCTGGCGGTGGCTCTCAACAGCGCCGCACGCCGGCTCGCCGAACTCGACCAGCCGCAGCGGGCGCGCCAACTCTTCGCCGAGGTGCTGGCGGATTTCGCCGGCCGACCCGACCAGGCGTACCTGCAGCTCAGCTGGGCGGACAACCGCCATGACGATGGACTGGTCGAGCGGTTCGACCACGCCGCAGCCGGCCTTGAGCTGCTCACCGGGCTGGACGACCAGGTGCCGCGGCACGTCGCGTTCGCGCACCGCGTGATGCGGGAGCTGCGTAGCCTCGACCCGGATCTTTTCGATCAGCAGTGGGCGCCACGCTTCGGCGAACAGCCCGCGTGGCTGACCCTGCCGGACAACGTCGCCCACGCGGTCATGAACTGGGTAAACCTCGGCCAACGCTCCTGGGAGGAATCGTGTGCCTTCGCCGCCGAGCACCCGGAACTTCTTACGCCTGAAGCCGCCATAGCGCTCCAGGACGTGATGCTCGCCCACCCGGGCAACCCGTATCTCGATCTGTGCGCGCGGGTCCTGGACGCCTGCCGTCGACTCGGTGTTGAGGATGCTCACGCCCCGCTCATCGCCATGCAGACCCTGCAGCGGTGGATGGCTGCCGGGGACTGGGACGAGTCGCGGGCCTTCCTCGAATCCCACTACGAAACGCTGACCGGACCGGTGGGCCAGGCGCAGTTGGCGCCTCTGGTCGAGGGTTCCGAGGATCCGCGCTTGGCGGTCCACTGGGCGTTGCTTCAGCTGGCTCGCGGTGGTCGTGCTCGAGGCGGATACGCCTACCTGTCCGAACGTGATCCTGACCGACGTCGAGCCCTGTTGCAGGCATACAGCTCCGACGCGAGCGCCGACGACCTGGCGGCGTTCGCCGTTCTGGCCAACGCCTACGGGAGCGACCAGCGGGAGCGGGCCGACGCGTGGCTCCTGTCCGCCGTGCACGCCGCACTCACCGACAACCCTGACCTCCCGGTCTGGGCGCTCGAAGGTGCCCTGCCGCAGCTGACAGCGGACGACCGTGCTGGCTGGATGGCCACCCTGTCGCGCCTGGCCAGCGCGCATCGCGAACGCGCCGACACACTATTCGCGATCATCGATCTCCTTGCCCGGAAGCAAGGACCGCCCTACGTCGGGGACGCCGAATGAAGCAGCGCCTGTCGTTCACCGACGTGCTGGTCGTGGTCCCGGGCATCATGGGTAGCTCGCTGCTGGACCGGGATGGCCGGGAAATCTGGGGCACGCGGCGCGCAACTCTGGCTCGCGGGCTGGCGACCCTGGCCCGGGCGGTCGGGCAGCTGCGACTGCCGGACGGGATCGGCGATGACCACCCCGGCGACAGTGTGCGGCCCGGGGCGCTGGTACCCGACCTGCATGTGATCCCCGGCCTATGGACCATCAACATCGGCTATGAACGCCTGCTGCGCCATCTGCAGGCAACCTACGACCTCGTCGAGCCGGACTCGACCGGCCGACCCGCCAACTTCCTGCCGTTCGCCTACGACTGGCGACTGTCCAACCGCTACAACGCACGACAGCTCAAGCAGACCGTCGAACCCGTGCTGGAAAGGTGGCGGGCAGCAGGTCACCGCGACGCGAAACTGGTCCTGATATGCCACTCCATGGGCGGGCTGATCGCCCAGTGGTACCTGGACTGCGAGGACGGCGCCGCCTGCACCAAGACCCTGATCACCATCGGGACCCCACACCGCGGCGCGGCCAAAGCGGCGGGACAACTCGTCAACGGCGTCTCGCCGAGCCTCGGGCCGATCGCGCACAGGTTGACGACGGTGGCTCGCAGCCTGCCGTCCATCCATCAGCTCCTGCCGGCGTACCGATGCGTCGACCATAGCGGTACGCTCCGCCCGATCATCGAAGATCCACTACCGAACCTGGACGCCACGATGACCGCAGACGGCCTGCGGTTCCACGAACAACTCGACGAGGCTCACACCGCGGCGACTCCCTACCACAGTCACCCGATCGTGGGGATCAACCAGCCAACGTTCGCCACTGTCCGCCTCGACAACGGGCGCGCCGTGCTCCTTCGCACCATCGACGGCGACGACGAGAAGGGCGACGGCACCGTACCCCGGTTCGCAGCACGACCTACAGCCGTCGCCGGCACGAGCCCCGCACTCCACTACATCACCGACACCCACACCACGCTTCCCGCCAACCAAGCTGTCATCGACCAGATCGACGGGATCCTCACCGCCACCGACGTCGAACGGCGGGCCCCAGTGGTGGAACTGGGCATCAGCATCGACGACGTGACGATCGCCGGGGACCCTGTCGACCTGGCGGCGGAGGCCACCGACAGCCGAGTCCTCGTGGAAGCACGGCTCATGCGGGACGGCCACACAGTCAGTTCAGTCCGGATGCGAAACGACGGCGACGGAACGTTGCGGGCCAGCCTCACCGACGTTCCCCCGGGCGGATATGTGATCATCATAGGCCGCCTGCACCCGAGCGGCCGTCTCGTAGATACAGTTACCGGCGCCACGCTCGTCATCGATCCGTTGACCCTGAACGAGGCGACGGCCGGTGACTGGCGCCGTTGAGATGACTGGGCAGAGCGTGCCCGCGCCGGCTGAGGTCGTCGAGCGACCAACACTCGGGCGCTGGCATCGCCGCCGACCGGCTGAGGCAGGCGTGCGGTTCGCGGCCCTCGCGCACCCGCACATCAATATCGGTACCGCCGAGCCCGGCTCTGCAAGATGAACACCAGGGTCAATCCGGCACCTTGCCAACGGCGCGCGACACGTCGCCGACCATGCGGTCCGTTTCGCCGGAAACATCGTTGGCGCCGCGAACGCCGCGCTCGTCGGCATTTTCGGTGCCGCGCAACACGCGCCCCGCGAGGTCGCGTACTTCGTGCCGCCTAGCACGAACAACCCGGTCAGCCCATCCCGGCGCCACGTGGTTCACCAACGCCGCCCAGGTGTGGGGCGTTGCGGTGGACGAGGCCACCGGCCCGATCTACCTCAGCGACATAAACTCGGGGCTGTGGATCGTGCGGCGAACCGACAGACGGCAGACCCGCCCGGCGACCCGCCGTTCTGATATGACGGACTCGGCAGGTCCGACTGCGTCGGCCGCCCGGTCGGCCAGTCCCTCCGCCGGCCCGATCTGTTCACTGCACATCGGAGGAGTTCGCCACGATGCCGGCGATGTCCCGGTTCGAGTCCGCGTTCTGCCGCGGCGCGGGCTGGCGTGCGTTCGCCAGCCGGATCGTGCTGCCCTGGGCGCTGCAAGGCGAGCAACTCAGCGGTGACGTGCTGGAGATCGGCGGCGGCAGCGGCGCCATGGCCGCCCGGCTGCTGGCCACCCGACCCGGAGTGCGGATGACGGTCACCGACTACGACGAGGCGATGGTCGCCGCTGCCCGCGCCCGGCTGGCACCCTTCGCTGATCGGGCGCAGGTGCGGCAGGCCGATGCGACCGACCTGCCGTTCCCCGACGACAGGTTCGACGCGGTGCTGTCGTTCATCATGCTGCACCACGTGATCGACTGGGAGGCCACCGTCGGTGAGGCGGTCCGGGTGCTGCGCCCCGGCGGCGTACTCGTCGGCTACGACCTGGTGGCCGGCCGCCCCGCCCGCTGGCTGCACCAGGCTGAAGGCGCCCGCCACCGCCTGATGACGCTCGGCGAGCTTCGCGACCGGCTCGCCGAGCTGCCCGTCGAGGCGGTGCGGCTGCGGCCGAGCCTCGCCGGCCTGGCCGTGCGCATCACAACACGCAAAACATTCGGATAGCCCCCTGGTACCTGGTTTCTCAGCGAATGAGGAACGCCTTGGCATACAACCGGAGCTAAGGCGGCCTGGGCCAAGCAGGGACGCATGTCGTCGCCCGCGCTCGCTCAACTCCACGAGTGGGTAGTCCGGACCGGTGACAAACCGCCGAAGCCCTTCACCCTGCCGGCCTCCGACGCGCACGGTGAGAACCACAAGCCCGGCAGGCCAGGAGGTGCGCGATGGCGAGCGACGGTGTGATTTTCAAGCGGTGCGGGTGCCGCGACTCGCAGACCCGCAAGCGATTGGAGCAGAGCTGCCCGCGTCTAGCCGAGCGGGGGCATGGCAGCTGGTCCTTCCACTGCTCGGTCGCGACCATGTTCGGGCGGCGGGAGCGGGTCCGCCGCGGTGGCTACGCCACCCGCCGCGACGCCGAGACGGCGCGGGACGAGCTGCTGGAGCGGTCCCGGGCCGAACGCACCACCCAGATCTGGACGGTGGCCCGCTGGCTACGACACTGGCTGTCCACCCGCTCCAGCATCCGGCCCAGCACGCTGCGCTCCTACACCGACCACGTCGCCTAATCAGAAGCAGACCCGGCTACATGGTGACGAACTGCGGGACTACCTGCACTCTCCTCGAAGTGCGCGTGCAGACGAAGCAGCACCTCGGCATCGAGGGCGGCATAGGTCAGCTGGCTCTCTGTGAGGGGTCGCCGCGTCCAATCACTGGTCTGCTCCCTCTTGTCGAGCTCTATGCCGAGCTCACGAGCGCAGACTTCGCGAAGGCTGTGGCCCCTAGCGGTGCGGCGGAGCCGGCGTGACACGTCGCGTGTGTCCAACACGGCCTCCAGGGCGAAACCGTGCAGACGGAAGACCTCGCGCTCGAATGAGGCGTAATGGATTAGCTTCGTCGTTTTGGCGCTCGCTAGCAGCTGACCGAGCGGCTCCAGATCGGGAAGTTCGAGCGCGTCGACGAGGTAGGTCGCCTCGCGACCCGCCACCTGAATCAGGCAGAGCGTGCGATTCTTGAGCGTGGTTTCGACGTCGACGCCGACGACGGGTTCGGACATCAACGCGGCGACCGCTACCTCGAGTTGCGGCGACGTGCGCACCCAGATCAGCGGCCGGTCATCTCGTCGCAGGAGGGGTAGCTCCGCTAAGGTTCCCTCAAGCTGGGCGAAGCGCTCTGCGTCGCCAGGGGTTAAAGTCCGAACGCCATCAGGCAAGCGAGGTAGATCGGTGTCGAGGCCCGAGAGCCACCGCCAGGCACCGCCGATGTCAAGCAGGTAGCCGGCGACCACCTCGCGCTCAACCCACGGTGGCATCAGCGGTTGGAACTTGCTGAGGCGGTAGTTCGGGAGCGATTCGGTGACCTCTGTCCAGAGGCGGTCGTTCTCCCAGAACTCGGGCTCCGTGAGCTTGGTGAGCGCGTCGCGGAAGCGGTGCTTGTCAATACCCTCGCCCCGCACCTTGATCAAGAAGTTGTCAGGGATGACCTTCCAATCTTCCCCGATCGCTTCGAGCGCGTACCGAAGTGTCGCATTGATGCGTCCTCCCGCGAAGGTCCACCAGCGGATCTCCTCATCGTCGAACTCTATTGCTCCGCGCTGGGAGTCGATGACCTCGCGCATGGAATCGCGATGCTCGGCGAGCACCGCCCATGCCGCATCGTCGAGGTACGGAAAGCGCTCATCGCTCAGGAGCACCGACAGAATGCGCTGGCAGACGTCGAAGCCGAGAAACTGCGGGAGGAAGCCGCCCCACGTGGGCTGACGTCCACGGGGAGCCGCTTCGACGACCACGTGGCGGTCGTAGTGCTGTACTCGAAGGACGGCCCATGCACGGCCTCCGAGTAGAAAGCTACTGATGCCGTCGACGAGTCTGTCGACGAATGCCTGGTTCAACGAGCCGAGGGGCTGGCCGCCGGCGGTTTGCACAGTGTAGGTCTGCGGGCTGGAGAAGACCGCGAAGAGCTCCATGAAGTTCTTGCGCCCGAAGCGACGTTCGGCTTTCGGGCCGAGGACCAGCCGGCCCCCTACGAGCCGCAAGGCGCCGTCCCGGAGCATCCAGTTCAGCAGGCGATCATACTCGGCCCGGTGAATGCCTTGGAAGTCCGGCACACGCGCCATGTGCTCCCAAGCGTCGTCGGCGGCGATCCCGTCGCTTGCCAGCGCGATGGCGAGCAACTGGTGGATAAGCACCGGCCAGCAGCGGCGCTCTACCTCGACCACTTCGACCCAGCCGGCCTTCGCCAACTCGACCAGGGCTATGGCCTGCAGTACGCCCTCGGTCGTCTCACAGAAGAACGTGGTGTTGGCTACTTGCCCCGCTCGCCGCCCCGTTCGCCCCATGCGCTGCAGGAACGAACTCACGGTGTCCGGCGCTTCCGCCTGTAGAACCCGATCAAGGTCGCCGACGTCGATGCCCAGCTCCAGGGTGGAGGTGCACACGATGCAGGCGTCGCTGCCGTGATGAAAACGCTCCTCAGCGAGCTGGCGCTCTTCTCGAGACACCGCGCTGTGGTGGACAAACACGGCGGTGCCGGCGCGCCTCATGTACTCGGCGACCGCCTCTGTCGTGGAGCGGGACTGGCAGAAGAACAGGCTCTTCTGCCCCCTCGCGACGCGCGCCGCGTCCCGGGAAACCTCGGCGAGACCCTGGCGATGGGCAACCAGGAGCTGCCGACGCCCCGGTTGCTTCGGAGGGTTGACCACGCGTCCCGGCCGATTCGATGTGCCCTGGAGCCATGCGAGGATCGCCTCTGGGTTGCCCACGGTCGCGGACAGCCCCACGCGCTGGACGTCATGTTTGGAGATGCGTGCTAGGCGTTCGAGCACGCTCATCAGGTGGGCGCCCCGGTCGGAACCGGCCAACGCGTGGACCTCGTCGATGACCACGGTCTGCAGATCGGCGAAGAGCTTGTTCTCATCCACACGCGGCGACACCAGCATCACTTCGAGCGATTCCGGCGTCGTCATCAGGAGTTCGGCAGGCTCCCTGAGAAACTGACGGCGGGGATGGTCCGGTGTGTCGCCGTGCCACACGAAGCGTCGTAGGCCGACCATTTCGGTGTAGAGCCCGAGTCGGTCAGCTTGGTTGTTCAGCAGCGCCTTGATGGGCGCGACGTAGAGTGCGCCGACCCCGTTCGGCTCGTTCTCGACCATTTGAGAGAGGGTCGGGAACATCGCTGCTTCGGTCTTGCCGCCAGCGGTGGGTGCCAAGATGACGGCGTTGTCGCCAGCTAGCAGTGCCTCGCCTGCCTCTTCCTGCACCGGACGCAGGCTCGACCAACCGAGCCGGGAAACGATTGCCTGTTGCAGGCGCGGTGCGAAGCGGGCGAAGACGCTCACCACACATCCTCGGTCGGCACGAGCCCATCCGCCTCGTCGTCGAGGTCGACGAGTCGAGCGCCGGAAAGGACATGCTGCTCCTCGGGGCTGAGCTCCTTGGCCTGGAACCCGTACTCGGACATGGGCTCGTAGTCCGCATGTTCCTCGACCAGGTCGAGTTGGGTGACGAACTCGCGCAGGAACTGGCGGGGCACTACGCCGACGTCACCCTTGAAGCCCGCGGTCACGTCCGCCACCAGCTGCTCCACGAAGGCCGTGCTGATCTTCTGGTCGAGGCGGCCACGGTCCGACGTGGGGAACAGCTCGCGGAGACGAAGGGCGACTGAGCGAAGCCGATCGGCATCGAAGGGGACCAGCTCGAGCTGGGCCTGTCGCAAGCTAGCGAAGCGGCCCTGCTTCAGGAACCGGATCCGGTCGGAGAGCGGCGCGAGCCCAGCAACACCATGCCGCGTGTCGAAGAATTCCGGCGTGCCCGTGAAGACCCACAATATGCCTGGATAGGAGCCCGCCGCGTCGGCGATCTGCCGAATCCCGTTGAGCGACTTGTGCCGCGAGTCCGAACGCATGCGGAGGATGGTCTCGGCTTCGTCGATCACGATGATGAGCCCCGCGTACCCGGCAGCCTTCACGATCTCGAGCACTCCCCGCAGGTAGTCGAGGGCATCGCGGCTCCCAATGTCCCCCTTGATGCCTGCGGCCTTCTTGGCCGATGCGGCAACGTTGCCGCTGCCGCACAGCCAGGAGATGAGTGCTCCTGCCTCCGCGACTTCTCCCTTCTGTTTCAGCTCGAAGATGGTCTGGATGACGCGGACGAAGTCCTGAGGTGCTTGACCGCCCGTCATGGCCGCGAGGTCTTCGTCCAGGCGTTTGTGCACCTTGGCGTCGAAGGCGGGGTCCGAGTCATCCTCTCCGGCCGCGACGAGGCTCTCTTCCACGCGGCCAATCCAACGGTCGAGGACGTCGCCCAGGGCTCCTCGTGAGCACGACGCGGTCCCGAGTTCGGTCAGCACCTTGCGGTACACATCGTCAAATCGGTGGAACCTGAGATCGTTGTCGGAGACCACGACGAAGCTGGTCGCGAACCCCCGAGCGTGCGCATCAAGCAGCGCGAGGCGCGCCATGAAGGTCTTGCCGCAACCGTAGCCGCCGCGGATGAACTTGACGGTGCCCTCGCCGCTCCTCGCGAGGTCGAGCTGTCGATGCAACTCGCCGCGTTGCTTCTCAATGCCGACGGCGAACGCGTCGATACCCCGCTCGGGCACAAGGCCCTTGCGTAGCGACTCGAAGACATGCTCGAGGTCGTTCTGGGTCAGTGTGCTCATCCGCTTCCCTCACGTACGTACCGCTTCACTCCGGCCACGACGTCGATGCGCACGCCAAAGGGCGCTTTCTGGGCATATGTCTCGAACTGGAGAGCGAAGCGTCGCAAGCCGCGCGGGCCGCCCAGCATCGCGGCGGCCTCGTTCTCGGTCACCGTGCCGTGCGCCGCTAGGTGCTCGAACACCTGCCGGACACCCGACTCGGGGAATTGCTCGAGCCAGCTCGCACTGCTCACCCCGGCGCCCGCTGCTGGTGTGGGCGGTGGTGACGACGGCCCCCGCGTCGCCGTGACCGCGAAGCGGGCATCCGGTACGCACGGCACCACGTCCGCCGCAGCGCTCGGATGGTGGATCTCGATGAGTACACGCGTGTCGACGGCTCCGGAGAGTCGGAAGAAGAGTTCGAAGCGTTCACCGACGGTCGCGACGACCACGCCGCCCGCGATCCGCGCCTTGCCGCGGGTCTGGCAAAGCTCGACCTGCACGCCCTCAGCGTCGGGGACCCGCAGCGCGAGCTCGACGTCCTGCGGGCTTCCGAAGTCCAATGACCGCTGCGCGAGGACTTCGACCTCGGCTTCGATGCAGTGCATCCCCGCCACGCCCTCACTGGCCTTGGCATTGATGCCGTACTGCACGCTGCTCCCGCCGGCCGCCGCTCGATGCACTACGGTCAGCACCGGGATGACGCGCTCCTGCAGGCTGTTGCCGCCGTGGACGAAGCTCATGGACCGCCGGCCGGTATCGAAGACCGCCGTGGTCTCCGGGAACATCACGTGGCCATTCACCCCCACGTAGCCGAGGTCCGCAAGTGCGACCCTGACCTCTCCCGCGTGATCCGCCGCCACCGGGGAGAAGACATGCCTTCGTTTCGGATCGATGCGACGACCATGCGCCTGAGCGGAGGCGGCGCTGTCGTCGAGCAGGAGAAAACCGTGGTCGCTGGTGAAGACGAACCGACGTACGCCCGCATCTCGAAGCAGGCGCCATGCGGCACGTAGCTTCTGCATGACGTGGTCGAACACGGCGGGTCCGACACCCTTCTCGCCGGCGTTGTCGATCTCCTGGCTGTGGACGACGACCAGTCGTGCCTGGGCCACTGAGCGTTTGAGCGAGGCGCTGTCGCGGCTGACGACCTCATCGAGGGTGAGCCATGGGCATGTGCCACCGCCGACCCGGTCGTGCATGGCCCGCTTGCGTGTCTCCGGGTCAGACACATTGAATTCGCCCGTCCGAAAGCCCTGAACCCCCCCGGTGTCGCTCGCCATCGAAATGTGCAGATGACCGTTCTTCTCGACGGGCGCAAGCACGTTCATGCCCACCGCGGTCACAGTGGGGAGCTCGGCGAGCCTGGGTTTGAGCATGACGGTGGTGGCCGGGGTGCCTTCCAGCTGGCGATAGAGTTCCTCGCCCATCTCGAACCGCAGGGCATCGACGACGAAGTACGCGGTCGTTCCGGCCTCCTGGGTCAGCGGCTTGACCACCTCGTCAAAGAGCGTCCGCTGCTGAAACGAGTGGCCTGCGAGGAAGCCGTTTGCCTTGCAGAGCGCGTTGAACTCCCGCGCCCAACCATCGGCCCACGCGCGCCAGGCACGGCGCATCCCGTCAAGTCGCGTCCGCAATATCTCGAACTCGGGCAGCTGCGGGTAGAGCAAGGCCACCCGCCGTTGCTCGAGCTGCCGATGTGCCTGATCGACGGCGGCGCCCTGACCCACGTAAACGCCCACAGCTGTTTCGAGGCAGCCGCCAGCGCTCGTGCCGCCCCCCAGTCGTTCGCCCGCACGCGCAATGGCCTGGCCGAGACGGGCCGCGTCGCGGACGAGCTGCCATGCCGACTGCCTCGTAGGATCGTCTCGAAGCCAGAACGAGGCGCTTGTGGGTTTGGTGTCCACGCGCAGGTCGGCCCACTCGGCGGCGAGGTCGTAGTTCGCGCGTTCGAGGGCTGCCAACGCAGCCTTGAGGACTTTGTCCTCTTCGAACCGGAACGTGTCGACCTTGCCGAGATCTTCGGCGCGGGCCGCCTCGACCTCGTCCGCGAGCAGGGCCTCGGTCTCGTCTGCCGTCCGCTGGTAGAAGCTCGGGTGGCGTTCCCGGAGATGGGCCGCCACGGTGCGGCAGGTCTCAATCACCGGGCGCGGCAGGTCCGCGGCGTGGACGAGGTGTGTGCCAACTGGTGGGCGTTTCAGGTCGTGCACGTACTCCACGCTGAGCGCCCAGCTTGCGGCGGCGAACGCTACATCCTCCGCGCGCGGCCGCGAGGGCGGAAGTGTGGTGTCGCGCCAAGAGCCAGGCAGGCCGAGCCACACAGCGAGACGTTCCCAGAGGGCGTCCTCGTCGTCGAGTTGGCCGATGCGTTCCGCGACGAACCCCCCGGTGAGCAGATCGTCGAACACGGCCGCTGGTCTCATCGCCCGGAGCTGTGCTGCGATGCCGCCTTCGGTCTGGTCCAGGAGTGCGCTCAGCCAGGCGTCGGCCCCCGCGAGCGTCATGTAGGGCTGCGCCTTGAACGAGGCGATCTGATCCGGGCGCACCCGTCCCGCGGCGGCCTCAGTAATGAGGGTGTCGAGGGCCTTCCGGTACCGCACGCCAGCCGCGTAGAGCTCGAAGAGCGGCGTGCTGCGTACGGTCTCCTCGGTGAAGCCCGGCAGATGGATGACAAGCGGCACCTTCTCGGTTCCGGCAGCGATCCCGTCGAGCGCCATCATCAGCGCCAGGTGGCTGCCTCGGAAGGCGTGGACCTCGTAGGGCAGCGCACCGGAGTCACGCAGCGCCTTGAGGCGGTCGACGAACCCACCGTAGTGCCCGGCCTGGTCGAGCCACACGACTACGCCCTGCCGGCGCACCCACGAGCGCAGATCCGCCTCGAGGCTCGCGGACACCGGGCCGCCGGGCCCTGCTATTGATTGCTGCGGTGCTGCGGCCGTCGTCACGTGTCGTCCTCCTCGCTCTCTTCAGCGTCTTCGTAGGCGTCCTCATCCTCGGCATCGTCGAAGAGCTCGACGGGCGGGACGAGGTTGGCGAGGAAGCTCTGACGCGCACGCACCATCTCGGGGTGCTGCGCCTCGAACGCCGCGCGGGCCTCGGTTTCGTCGGGGGTGAGGATGCGCAGCTCGGCACCCTGCTTCTCAGCCAGGCGCAGCTCCATCTCCCATAGAGCCTCGGCGTGGGCCGACCAGAGACCCGCCTCGAGAACGCGCATCTCGGGGACGAGCCTCCGGCGCTTGCCACGTCCCATGCGCCGTATGGCCTCCTTCTCGATGGCTGCAAGGGCGGACTCGGGCTGGTCACGCAAGAAGGTGTCGCGATGGGGCGCGTCGCCGGGGTCGCCTAGGTCGCGGCCGCCGGGGCGATAGGCCGGCTCCTCGATACGGAAGTCAGGGTCGATCTCATCCTGGAGCCGCAGCTCCCATGCCCAAGCGCGCTCGGGGTGGTAGCGCCAGAAGCAGCCGTGAGCGACACCGAGGCTCGGGTCCTGCATGCACTTCTGGTCAACCCGGCCGGGCCAGTAGCGCATCGCCAGGTGGGACCAGTCGTAGTCCTTGCGGCCCTGCGCAGTGGCGAGTTCCTTCCACCACTTTCTGGGGTCCTTCCACTGCGGGTCGAGTAGCGGCCACAGCGCGGCGGAATTGATCATCACGCCGTCGTCGAGGCTAGGCGCGTAGCGCGCGTCCCGCTCGCGCGGAGGACACTTGTTGTCGGTCGGCGGCGCGCCGCGGTCAGCGCACTGCTCGATGTCGGCTATGAAGGCTTGCATCTCGCCCCTGGTCTTGAGCACCCGGTCGTATTGCCGCTCGGCGGCCCGGGCGGCCTTCTTGTCGGCGCCTTCACGGGCAGCACGCAAGTCGACCAACTCGCCGTCGAGGCGAGCAAGCGTCGGCACGAGGTGGTCCGCGAGCAGCACCCGCATGGTCTGCTCGGTCATCCGCTGGATGTTCACCCAGGCCACAAAGGTCTTGGCCGCCGACGACAGCGGCCAGTGGATGGGCCGATTCTCGTACATGCCCTTGTGGACATCTTTGAAGAAGTCGAGGGCGAGCCAGTCGCGCAGGCCGCGCTTCGTGCCGATCGCCGGGGCGTGGCTGGTCCAGGTGGCGTGCAACGGCGCGGCCGCGGGGTGGCCGAGGCCATCGCGGCGGTCCTCGGCGTCGAGCGTGGTGTCGAGGAAGAGGATGCCGTGCGGCAGGGCGTGCGACAGGTCAGCCGTGCCTGGGTCGAGGATGCCCTCGGCGTCGCTGCCGGCGGAGCCGAAGCGGCCGAGGGCCACGCCGAGGGCGAAGCTCAGGTGGTCGGTGGAGGGCTCAGTGTCAAGCTGATCGACGTATTCGGGCAGTGGTGTGCCCTCCGGACGGTCGACGGCAGCCTGGGCCCAGTCCTGGGCGTGGCGCCAGGGAGAGGGACCGGGGCGGCGGAACTCGACGGATGGTTCGCGGTGGGACTCGTGGGTGGCGAATGCCGTCTCGACCTGCGCGAAGATGGCGTCAGCGTCGTCGATGGGGAATAGGGGGAGCCGGTTCACATCCCCAACAAGGAAATGCACTCCTGGGTTGAGTGACGAAAGTACGAATCGAGCGAGCGATGAGTTCAAAAGGCAGACGGTGGATGCGAGATTTTGCTCACCCGGAAACACTGATGCACCCATGTGCCCAAAGACCGAGCGGTACTGATGGGCCCTTGCGGTGAACCCGCTACCGATGAGTGCAAAGGCGACGCCTTTCTCGAAGTAGTGAACTTCGTTCTTGACTGTCCGAGAGTATGACCCGTACAGCTTCTCATTGAAGATCTTCACTTCCATGCCGAAGTGCGAGAAGCGGACTATATCCCTAGCGTCTTCAAGCCACACCCGTCTTTCTGCTCCCTTGATGTATAGGGCCCAAGCCTTGCGAGGGCAAGGGTCCAAGGCGCCCATCCCCAAATAGAGGTGAGACGGCAACACCTCCCACTGCAGACGAAGAAAGCGGGTGTTGTTTTGCGTGGACAGCCCATTCCGCACTGGCGCAGCGTCGGCCAGCTTCGCGTGACTTGCGTATAGGCTTATGATGTCGCTTTCCCACCAATGCACTAGTGGCCACTCCGGCACGACCTTCAGCGCAGCCGGGTCGAAAATGTGGCGGCCCTCGTGGCAGAGGGTGGCGGCGCGCTTGCGCCGGGTCCGCGCGCGGTCGTAGGACGTGTCCGCCGGCGGCGTCGGTTGTTGGGCCACACTGGGCTCTGGCCGGTGCGATGATCGGTGCAGCACGCTCACCGTCACGCTCAGAACGTCGTTCGGCACCTCGTCAAAGGCCCCCACCGCGAAGTCACCAAGCGCACGTACGTCGAAGTTCCCGAGTATGTGCTCGCGAAGTCCCGAGTACTGCTTGATGAACATCCAGGTTCGCATCGTGAGCATCGCCGACACGCCTCCCTCGCGCACCAGCTCTAGCCCACGCAGTATGAACGCCGCGAAGAGGTCTGCCTTGCCGAGCGGGTACGTCTTCTCGACGTACCTCGTGTCGCTCATCTTGCTCGTGCCCTGGTACGGCGGGTTCGCCACCACCAGGTCGTAGGTACCCTCGCGTACCAGACGCACGAAGCGCACGCCCGCGGCGAGCTGCTCGCCGCGCAGCCGCAGACCGAGGTCGTCGCCACCGGTGTGCCTCGCCAGAAAGCCCTCAAGCCGGTCGAGGAGCGTCGCCTTCGCCTCGACTCGACCGATAGGGACGCGCTCCGGCTGGGGCTTGAAGCCGGCGAAGAGGTCGCCCTGCTCCGGCTTGGCCCATCCCAGCACGGCCTCGCGCTGACCCAGTGCGTCATCCACCGCCTTGTCCACCTTGAGCAGACTCCCAAGGTGGTCGGCTCCGCGCAGGGCGTGTATCAGCGTGTCGGTCAGGACGCCCGGTATGCCTGTCTCGCGCTCCACCTCACGGCGTAGCTCGACTAGCGCCGGGTCGTCGTCGGCCAGGCTCGCCAGGCGTAGGTTCGACGCCACCAGGTTCAGCCGCTCGGGCCGGGCGTCGGGCGCGACCCGCCGTGCCTTCAGCCACAGCGCGGCGGCGGCGATCTGCACCGCCCGCGGGTCCAGGTCAATGCCGTGCAGGTTGTGGGACAAGATGCGTTCGACGATGGCCCGGTCGGACCAGCGCTCCCCACCGGCCTCGCCCCGATGCCGAGCTTCTTCGCGGTAGAGCGCCACCAGCAGATCGAGCGCCACCACCAGGAAGTGCCCCGAGCCTACCGCCGGGTCGAGCAGTTTCAGATCGCGAACGGTGTCGGGAGCCTGTTCGACCGCGTCCTCGGGGATCGGCTGCGGCACGTAGTAGGCCCAGCGGCCTTCGGCGTCGGTGTACAGCGGCATCAGGTCGGTAAGCGCGACCTCACCCGACGCGCGCTTGGCCCGCCACCCCGCCCGCCGTTCCTCTAGGCGGTCCAACGTGCCATCCGCTTGCACCTCGGATGTCCACCCGTGCTTCTGGCACATGGCCAGCCACATAGGCGCCAGGCTGTTCTGGAGCAGCCAGTCCACCATGTAGTGCTCGGTGAACATCTGGGTCTTGCTGGCGATCTCGTGCGGTTCGACTTTGCCGCCGCCGTTGAGCTTGTCGTCGAGCGCCTCGCGCTCGGGGTCGTTCCAGTACTGGTAGACCCAGCCGAGGGTCATGTCGTCGGTCCAGCAGCTCTCGATCGCCTCGGCGTTGAGGGCATCGATGACATGCCGCAGCGTCGCCGCCGGGATCGAAACGAGGTCGGCCACACCCGCGGGCCCGTAGAGGCCGGGCAGCTCGGTGGCGAGATCCTCGAAGGTCAGACGCAACAGGAAGGCATAGCCCTCGGTCTCGTCGCCACGCACGAGCCCCGGTGCGAGCTGTCGGAAGTCTTTGTAGGCGCGGCTTTCCCAGCCCTCGGTCACTACGGCGGGCGCGCGAAGCGGTTCACCCGAGGGTCCCGGCGTCTCCATGAGCCGCAGCAGCACCAGCCGGTTCAGCAGGGTGTAGGCGGCCTGCTTCTCAGCCTCGCGGAGGAAATCCTCCGCGGACCTGCCGGGCGTAGACCTGGCCTTGGCGGCACCCTGGGCCCGCAGCTGCTCGTCCACCCACGCCTCAAGTCGGCCTCGACGGGTGCGCGCAGCCTCGTCGAGCCCCGCGTCATGGGCGCGCACCGAGAGCCGGTAGGCCGTCTCGGTGGCGGCGTGGAGGTCGTCGAGGAGGCGAGTGCGCAGGGATCGGATGGTCGTCGCGAGCGCGCGCTTGGCGTCGGAGGTCATGGGCATGGTCGTCGTCTTCCGGTTACAGCAGCCGCACGCGCGCACCGGCGCGGACCTGCTCGAGTAGGCGGTCCTTGATTTCGTCGACGAGTGCCTGCACGTCGGCCTCCGTCGCCACCTCTCGATTGCGCAGTTGCAGGTCGACCCGCGTGATGAGCGGCTTCTCACCCTCGCTCAAGATCTCGTCGAGGAGTTCGTTCGCCTGATCCTCGGCCTGCTGCAGCGCGATCGCGAACGGGTCCTTCAGAGAGACGAGCGGTGGTGCGATCGCCTCGGCGGTAGTGTCGGTTACCGCCTGCGTGAAGGGCCGGAGCACGCTGTGCGATTGCTCACCCGTGAGGGTGCTAAAGCCGTCCCGCGTTTTCACGCGGGCACGGGCCATCTCTGCCTGCTGCTCTTGCCACTGGAGCAGTCGTTGCCTTTCGGCGAGGTAGCTGTTGCGGATCTCGGCGAGGTCCTCGTCGAGCCCGCCGATCTCGCGCCAGGGCCGCTCGGAACTGAGGTGAGCGACGACGCGTGTCGCGGCTTCGTCGACCTTCGTGGCCCCGACGCCGAGGTCTTTGAGCTGGGTTGCCTGGAATGCGAGCACATCATGGGCGGTTGTGACGGCTTGAAGGGCATCGATCGTCAGCTCGGCGTCGTAAAGCTGGAGGAGCTGCGTGCCGTCTTGCAGCGTGTCGAAGTGCTTCTTGACCAGCTTCACGGTCGGTCGGGTCTGCCGGCAGGTACTGATGCACTTCTCGAGCGTCTCGCCGAGCTTGCCGAACACAGCTGGCCCCTCAGGCGAGCCTGGGAGCCGGTTGAGCCGGCTCTGCACGCCGCGCAGCTTCTGCGCGAGCTGCGGGAAGTGCTGGGCGACCGCATCGGCGATGGCATGGTCCTCGCGGTCCATGCGGTGCCCGAGGCGTTCTTCGAATAACCTGCAGATGCGCGCTCGTGCCTGGAAGCCGATGTCGTCTTCGCCGGCCGGGAAGATCGTGGCGCGGCGGAACGCGCGGTCCTTGTCGAAGAGGTCGCGCACGCCCGCGTCGCGAATGGCAGTGATTTCATTGCCGCCATCGGGCTGCAGGCGCACCTTGCCGGCGCGGAGTAGGCCCGCGACGCACGCCTTTACGACGTTCGCCGTGTAGCCGTAGGGCGGGCCGCCGAAGTAGGCGAGGAGCGTCGTTCCGCCCAGGCCCCCCTCGGATTCGATGTGTTCCTGGATGCGGCGTGCTACGACGCCGCTGCACGAGGGGACGTAGCGTCCGGAGTCGAGCTCGAGGATGCCGAGGTCGCCCGTGAGGAACTTGGGTGACGGGCCCGAGAGTTCAGCCTCGACGAGTTGAAGCAGTTCGGAGGGCTGGACTTGGGTGGCGATGAAGTGTGGGAACAGGTCTGGCAGCACTCGGGTGGCCGCGGCTTGGAGCGCTACTGCGAACGAGGCGCCTTGCTCCTGGGGCGAGATGCTCCGGCCTCGAAAGTACATCTTTCCGGCCATCCATGCCGCCGCGATGTCGTCCCGCGCGAGCGTTTCGAGGTCCTCGGCACGGTTCTCCTCCTGCTGGAGCAGGAGCTTGCGGGCGAGACTCAACGACTCGCGGCGCGGCTTGTACTTCTTGACCATGGCTCGCGAGCGGTAAAGTTCGCGCGCGCGGTGGTCCACGTTGTCGCTGTCGCCGCACAGCCAGACGAGGCGGTCGTGAAGTGCGGTCTCGACGCTCTTCTTCACCCAGGTGCTCTCGGTGCGCTCCTCGCGGGCCAGGAAGCGGAAGTCGACCCGGGCGGCAGCGTCGTCGCGTGGGTCGACAAGGTTGACGTCGTCGGCGCGGCGACCATCGGAGAACTGCCCCGCCCAGGGGAATGGCCGTCCTTGAAGTCGCGGGCGGTCTGGAGTGGCGAGGAGGTATCTAAGCCCGTCTTGCACGATCTCGCTGATGGTTTCGCGCGCAACGCCGATGTCGCGGCGTTCACGCTCCCACTCTTCGCCGGCTGAGGATTGGACCTTGTAGCCATGCTTTTCCGAGTAGCCGAGAAGGTTTCTGCGGCGCAACTCCTCAAGCGCTTCGGTCACGGCAGCCACGTGGTTGCCGCGGTCGACTCGGTCGTAGAGGCACTGCGCCACGAGCTTCGCGTCGGTGGCCTGGGTGTCCTGAATGAGCTCAAGCAGTGCCACCGCCTTGGCTGCGCGCACCATGAGCCCGTCCGCATCATCGGCGCACTGGCTCAGCACGCGGGCCATCGATGCCTGTACGTCGGAGTCGAGCGCGGTGTGCTGAACCTCGTAGATCCGGTCGAGGGTCACGAGCGTGCCCACCGGTTGTTCGGCGAGCTTCTGGTCGCGGAACAGCTCGCCGAGTAGCTGGAGCAGGCCGCGGATGGCCTGGTCGTCGCCCTGGGCACGGGCCGAGCGTGTGCGCAGAGCGCTGGTGATCTGCAGGATAAGGTCGATCTGCCCGGGGAGCATGGGGTAGACCTCGACGAACTCCTCGGGGGTCACCGACTCACAACCGTAGGCATACAGCTTGAGGTCGGGCCGGTGGCTCTCGAAGAGCGCGCGCAGCTGTCCCTCGGCTTCGGGTCGTTTCTGGAGGAGTCGCTTGTGGACGACGTCCCGGATGTTTGTGGCTGCCAGGTGGACGCGGAGCTTGGGAGGGAAGCGGTCTTTCGCCCATACCAGGAAGGACTCGTCTGCCTCCTCGTCGAGCTTCTGCTGTCCGAGGGCCAGCAGCCAGGCTCTGCCGTGGAGCGTGGAGCCGATGGCGGTCGCGAAGGCGCGCAGCCGGTCCACGCGGTCTTTGTTGGATAGAACGTATTGGGAGACCTCGTCGACAACGAGGAACAGCGTCGCGCTTGGGCGGCGGAACTTGAGCATGTCGCGGATGGCCGCCACGGCTTCCTCGGGCGACTCGGTGCGTACATGGGTGCCGCCGCGGCTGGCGAACCAGCTCATGGGGTCGGTGTACCGATCGGGGTACATCACGCTCATGACGAGCGAGAAGTCCTCCTCGGCCAGCGCCTTGTCCTTCACGCCGGCCCATGGCATGCCGAGGATCTGCTGGGCCGTCTGCTCGAAGCGGGACCACTCGCCGTCGCGCTCGATGCGCAGCTCGAAGTCTGCCACGAGGGGCTCGGTGCTGCAGTAGCCGAGCCGTCGCTGGACCTGCCGAACGGTCGCGGCGTGGATGTGCTCGTTGTCGCGCGCGATGCCTCCGATGTCGAATACAACGGCCAGCGGATCGATCTTCTGGCGTAGAACACGCCATGCCTCGCGGAGCCCGGCAGACTTCGGCGATGTGTCTCGCTGAAGCCACGCCTCTGCGAGCGAGCCTCCGTCCGGCAATGCGACGCCATCGAGGGAGAGCCCGAGGAGCTTGGCGAAGCTCGACTTACCTGAGCCGTAGAAACCTGAGATCCAGGCGTTGGGGAGCTCGGGCCCACCTGCCTTGTCGAGCTCCGCGGCGATGTTCGTGAGTAGCCGGACATACTGCTCGTGGATGCCGCTCGGCACACGACGATGGTTCGGGTGATCCTCGGGCCAGCCGCCGGTGATGATGTACTCGGAAACCTCGGCGGCGAGCTTGTCGGCGCCCTGCTCGTGGAAGTACACGACAGGCGGGATGTCGCGCGTGACGTCAGACAGGAAGAGTTCGCGAATCAACATGTCGCCCCTCATGGATAGATCCGAGGCCGGTAGTCGCTGTCCGGATTGAGGATGCCCATGAACGAGAGCCCTGTCGGGCCTCGCCGTTCGCCCGGATAGAGCAAGACCACCGGCACATTTCGCGTCCTGCCGTCGAGGTGACGAAGAAGAGCTGATGTTCGGATGAAGGGGTATAGCGCACCCGCGCGCCCGATGAGGGCAACCGTTCGGTCAACGGTATCCGGGTGCCTGTCGGCGTACTCGCTGATCAGGCGGCTGCAGTCCGTCGCGAGCCCGTCCGGCCCTTCAATCAGGGGCGAGAGCTTCGACTTCAGGTAATTCAACCCGCGCTCCAGTTCGATGTCGGCCATGCGCTCTTCCATCTGTATGACGCGGTCGACCCACTCCGGGCCCTGCGCTCTGATGCGGTCGAGAAGAAGCTTTTGAAGGCTGATCGAAATGACCATCCATCCGTTCGCGACGAGGTCTGCGGTCAAGCGCTGCAGTTCGCCACGGAGCTTGAACTCATCGGGCGGGGCGTACTGCATGATCGCGAAGCGGTAGTTGCGCATCGTGCTGATGCGAGGCCCGTCCTCGTTGATGAGATCTCGGCGCAACGCGGCGAACGCCTCTTGTAGAGGAGTCTGTTGGAACAGGGGAAGGGTCACAGAGCAGCTCCAGCCAGGCGCGGCTCGTCACTGCGGAGGCTGACGTCGGCCCACATCCGCAAGTCGCGATGCTTCCAGCCAAAGTCGATGAGGTCACCCTGCCGCCTGAAGGCGAGCCCAGGAAGCCCACGCAGGCGCTCCTCAAGGATGGCGCCTTCCAGCCCGACCGAACTCGCGTACGGGTTGTCGAGGAGACTCCCCTCGAACTCCGTTTCACGCAGCAAGTACATGAGGTACTCGAGGGCTTCGTCCGGCACACGCGGCAGACCGGTGGGGCGAGGGTCGCGGTTCGAGGTGACCAAAGCGGCCGAGTACGCGGCGGAGAGCAGCTTGCTGGCGAACTGGATTCGCATCGACATCGTCCAGCGGGCAGGCCCTTGCTGTCCAACCCAGCCGACGACGAGATCGCGAGTCACCTCGGGCCGAGGCCCAGAGCGGCGCTCCACCAAATAGGCTCCCGTGAAGCGCCGATAAAGAGGATCGCTGAGCTGCAGGTGCCAGTGACAGACGGCTCTGCGCGTGTCCGGCGACATATGTTGCCAGCGGTGGAGCACGGCGAGCGCTGACGGAAACGCACCGAATCGGGCACGCATGTTGGTGAGAAGCACCTCCACGCGCGCCAGACTGCGAGCGCCAAACCAGTAGTCGTCGAAGGCCCGCTGGGCGTTCACGTTGGTGGTCTCGTCAGCGTGGGCCCAGAAGGCGCGCGAGTTATCGACCTCGAGGGCACACCTCGAGAGGCGTGTGTGCACCTCCGTCACCTCTCGTGAGCGGCCCGTCATGATGCCCTCCTGAAGTGGGGAAGCGGGTAGGACTCGGCCGGTGGGGCGAGCCCCGCGACCAGCTTCCGCACCAGTTGATCCAAGGCGATCGGCGGCCCCCCCTTGAGTCGCCGTCCGACCGGTGAAGTCGACGCGTCGGTTTCACCGTGGCCGACGACCCAGTCCGAGAATCGATCCCGGCGCCAACCTTCTCTGACAACTGCCAGGCCCGGTAGCGCCTCGTCCGGCGCGCGGCCCGAGCGCTTCAGGTCCTGGAAGCGCTCCTCGATTCGCTCGTCCAGCTCGAAGCCCAGACTGAAGAGTGAGACGATTCGGTCCGGGTCATGGTCGCGGCGCCGGACCTCCGCGTCCTTCCGTCGGGCAGCCTCTCTCGCGCCCTGAAACACCGCCCAGCGCCAGGTGCCTGGCAACAGCCGGCGGAACAGATCCTCGCCGCCGTACTCGGAAACAAGGTCGGAGCGCCACCAACCAAGCCGGCGTTCCTCCCCCGTCTCACCTGCCCACGCCACCACGAGCTGCGAAGTAAGCGCCATGTCGATGTCCGACATCGGAATCGGCGCTCGTCCGCTCCGGATCGGCAGATTTTCGACATCGAACATGCTCATCGCTCGACCTTCTCGTTGTCCGACTCGGCGGCCCCACCCGCCTCAATCCATGCGTCGACCTGCGAGAGCTTGAACTTCCACAACCGGCCCACCCGGTGCGCGGGCAGCGATTTCGACTCGATCCAGCGGTAGACCGTGTCCTTGGCAATGCCAAGGTGCTTCGCGACCTCCTCCACCGATACCCAAGGCTCATGCTCGTGCACTATCCGGCTCCAACAGGGCGTAAGACGCAGGCTCCCACTCGCGCCCTCGTCGGACGCGACAACAACGTATCACGATCATCAAGGATCGCTAACACTCGACATAGATCGGCAAGACTCGGTCAAACTCGGTTGGGCCACCCTGACCTCTCGGACGGCCCACGGCAGCGGATGCGTATCGACATCGGGCATGTTGGCCCAGCACCGGCGGCTTCGGCGGCAACGATGATCGCGGAGGCATAGCGACCCGGTCGTGGTCCGGGCGGTGGCCACCGACATCCAGGTCGAAATCAACGCGGTCGACGCGCCGGAGTGTCGACGGGTGCGGACACGCCTGATCTTTAGCGTAGGTCTGTCCAGCCGGGCGAATCCGCGGCATCCCTCGGGGCCGGCGCCAGCGGGTAGCTGCGGGCGCGCCGGTGGAGGCGCATGAGAGGCGTATGCTCGTGCCGCCACGGGGTCCGCGGAAACACCCGGACCACCAGCGAACCCATCGCAACGCACTACCCGCGGCCGCCGCCGCACGGTGCTGCTGGCGCGCCCGGCGGCCTGCCTGCGCACGATGCCCCACAGATGCAACAACGGAGGAACCCATGGCCGTGGATGCCCGTTATCTGGCCTTTCTGCCGATGCACATGCCGAGCAAGCACCGGGTGTTCGCGGTGCTCGATCGTGGGGACGGCGAGGTGGTCGAGGCGGTTGCCACCTTCCCTAACCAGGCGGCGGCGGTCGCGCTGGCCGATGGTCTGACCGGTGTGCTGCTGCACCAGGTCGACGCCCACGCCCGCATCGGCGCGGCGTTGCACGGTGTGCCGGACAGCGTCCGTAGCGCGGTGGCCACCCTGGTGGCGGCCCTGGCCGACGGCGGCGCCGAAGAGGCGGAGCTGAGCCGGGTCGCGGTGGCGTTACGTCGCGCGTCGCTGGCCGGGTTCGAACGCTTCCCGACCCACGGCTGCCCACCGCAGTGCCCGGTGTGCACCACCGGCTGCCAGGCCGGCTGCGTGGACTGCCCGGCCTGCCGCGACGATGACTGCGACATCTGCGGCCTGCCGCCGGCGGTGACCCCGCGGACTGCGGCGGTGCTGCACCACGTCGCTGGGCTGATCGCCGACGAGGTGTACGACGACGCCGAACGTGGCCCGTACCCCGGCCAGGCCGCTGCGGCGGACATGGTGCTGCCTGAGGTGGTGCGCGGCCAGCACCAGTACGTCTTCCGGCGGATGGCGCGCGCCTTCGACGACCTCGCCGGTGACCTGGCGGCGGGGCGGTTGCCGCTGCCGGCGTGCATGGCCGAGGAGATCGCCCTGGACATCCTGATCGAACAGGCCCGCGACATGTCTGGCGACCTCGCCGCCGACGGCATGATCAGGCTGGACGGGTTGCCGTCCACCGTGCACGACTTCGCCTGGGACCGTCTGCAGGACGTGCTGTTCCAGGACAAGGACTACGAAGGCTACCTGTACGGCACCGGTGCGGCCGGCGTCGGCGAGCTCGACCACTGGTTCGAGAGTTCAACAACATCACCCCTCGCGACCCGCATCGCGGCTTTCGCCGCTGACCAGCGCCCACGCCCGCAGAGGTCGGGCGAGCAGGCGCATCTTGGGTGGCCACCAGGGTGGCGTCGAGGTCGAATACGCAACGACGACGTCTGGCTCCGAGCGATGCGCGGACGCAACCCACGCAGCGTCCGCGAGTAGCGGGCTGTGGCGCAGCGTGGCCGTCCAGCCCGGCCGACCAGGCCCGATCCCCGCCCGAAGCGAGCCGGTGGGCGGGCAACTGAGGTTTGCCTTTCGCTAGTCGGTGTGGCGGGTCGATCGGCGATCCTCGGTGTGGGAGGGTCGTGCCCTGCGGGGCGGCCGCCGGCCCGCGAGACCGTTCGCCGAGTTGGTCCGGGGCATTGATATGACCGTGAAGCACGCGACCGCCAGCGCCTTTGTCTTCGGCAGCTTCCCGACGGGGTGGCGGTTGGGCCTGATCCACCATCCACGGCTGGGCCGCAAGATGATCATGGGTGGCCATGTCGAGCAGGACGAGACGCAGGAGCAGGCCGTTCTGCGGGAGGTCGTCGAGGAGTCCGGCCTGGCGGTGCGGCTGGTCAATCGGCTGACACTGCCGTTGCCGGCGGGCTATCCGCACCCGCAGGTCGCGCAGCCGTGGTGGATCAACGAAATGTCCGTGCCGGCCGACAACCATCTGGCCGTTCCGCACACCCACGTCGATCACCAGTATGTCGCCGTTGCCGATGAGCCGACGCCGAAGGTTGGTGCCGTGCATGCGTTCAGCTGGCACGGCGAGGACGACTTGGCGGAACTGCCCATGTTCGAGGACACGAAGCTGCTGGCGAAGGTGTTGTTCTCGTGCATCGGCGAGATCGTCGCCGGAGAGGTGGACGTGGGGAGGCTGCTGCGTCCGTTTGTGGCCGCCGCTGACTGAGCCGCCTTCATGTGTGGCCCGGCGTGGGTGGGCATCCCGGCTGGCACCGCGTCGACCGGACGTCGGCGGCGGCCGGGTCGGAAGGGCGGCCGGTCGACGCGCGCGTAATCAGTTCGGCCATCCGGGCGATCGCCTGGTCGGGCCTGAGCAGCCGGCGGTCAACGATCGGCACCCGTGCGGGGTCGGCGTTGGCGAGGCGCTCGAACAGGGCGGCGGCGCGGCGATGGAGCTGCCGCTGCTCTGCGGTGTACGCCTTCCCGTCGCGGTGCTCGGCCCGCTGCAGGGCGACGCCGACGTCGTCGCTGAGCAGGATGGTCAGGTCGGGCAGCGGTCGCCACTGTTCGGCCAGCGCCAAGATGTCGCGCGCGTGCCGGTACGCCTCGTCATTGTTCGGGTTCGCGATCAGGGACTGGTAGACGGCGGTGGAATGGATGCTGCGCCCCTCCAGGACCAGCTTGCCGCGGCGCAGCGCCGGGGCGGCGTGCGCCTCGTAGTCGTGCATCTTGATGGCGAGCAGCAGCAGCGTCTCGGTCCCCGGGTGGCCGCCGCGCAGGAAGTGGTCGCCGTGGGCCGCGTTGATGAGTGAGCGCAGTAGGTCTCGGCCCAGGTCGTGTCCGCCGTTGCCGGGTCGCTGGGAGAACTCTTGAATCAGCAGCGGCTGGTACCCGTCGGGCAGCCGGTTGAGCAGCAGGGCGGTCAGGTGGGTCTTGCCCACACCGCTGATCCCCTCCACGGAGACCAGCAGGCCGCGGTGGCACCCGTCAGCACTCGGCACCAACACCGATCCTCTCTACACGGACTTAGAACAGTGTTTCTTGTTCAGGTTTGCCGCCTTTGGCCTCGTACAGGCCGTGCTCGCGGACCTGCCGCAGGGTGCGCCACCGTCCCGCGCGGTCGCCTTCGGTGATCAGTTGGCGGAAGACCTCGACGGTGATCTCGACGTCGGGCAGCGCCCGGTGCCGGTCAGCGGGGCGGGGTATGCCGAGGTGGTTGATCAGCACGTCGAGGCGGTGCGAGAACAGGTTCGGGTAGACGATCCTGGCGAGCCGGACGGTGTCGAGGAAGTCGATCGCGGCCAGAGTTGGGCAGTGCTGCCGGTAGTCGTAGAGGATGCCGGCCTCGGTGGGGGCGTTGTGCGCGACCAGCAGGTACGGAGGCTCGGTGAGGCGGCTGTCCAGCCGGGCAAGGACCTCGCTGGCGGTGGGCGCTTCGGCGACCATCGCGGCGGTGATGCCGGTCTGTTCGGTGTCGAACGGGGTGACGGGTGCGTGCTCGGGTGGTCGCATCAGCGCCGCGAAGCGGCTGACCTCCCGCAGTTCGCCGGCCGTCGCCCGCAGCGCGATCGCTGCGATGTCGATGGGTTCGGGGCGGCGGCCGGTGGGCGTGGTGGCCTCGAAATCGAGGACGACGAAGCAGGTTGCTCGGTACCGCTCGTCGTCGATCAGGCTGGTTGAGCCCATTGGCGTGCCTCCCGGGTGATCGTCTCGGCGTAGTCGGCGATGCGCTCGTCGGTGTCGTGGTCGGTGATCACGACCGCGAGGGTGGTGTCGATGATGGTGGCGGCGTTGCGGCACGGCGGCCGGGCGGGATCGGCGAAGGCTGGTCGCTGGTCGGTGGGGACCAGCCGGAAGGTGCCGACGCTGTTGGGCACGCCCTGGGCGGCCAGGTGTTCGCAGAACGTCCGCGGAGCGGGCAGGGTCAGCCGGGCCAGTGGTGAGTAGCCGTTCCACTGCTCGCCGGGGCGCGGGTGGAGGGGGACGACGCCGGGTGCCTCGTCCAGCAGCGAGAGCAGCAGTGCGGTCTGGGTGCGTCGGCGGGCTAGCAGCTCGTCGAAGCGGTCGAGGTTGGCCCGGGCCAGCACGGCGAGGGGTTCGGCGAGGCGGTAGTTGTGGCCGAGTTCGGCCAGGGGCACCTGTCCCGGTGGTGGGGTCTGCCAGTGGCTGCGGTACGCGCGGCAGCGGCCGGCCAGGTCGGGGTCGTCGGTGAGCAGGTAGCCCCCTTCACCCGACCATATGATCTTGCCGTCTTTGAGGCTGAAGCAGCCGACCGTACCGAGCGTGCCGGCTGGGCGGCCGTCGACTCGGGTGCCTTGGGCCTGGCAGGCGTCTTCGACGACGTGCAGCCGCCGCCTGGCGGCGAAGGCCAGCAGCCGGCTCGGGTCGGGGACGCGGCCCCACAGGTGCACCGGCATCACCGCCGTCGTGGCGTCGCTGGTCTTGGCTTCCAGGTCGGTGTAGTCGAAGTCGCCGCCGTCGGGTGTGCAGTCGACGAACACCGGCCGTGCCCCGGTGTAGACCACCGGGGCGGCGGACATCACCACCGACAGCGCGGGGACGACAACCTCCTGCCCCGGCCCGACCCCGAGGCCGACCAGGGCGGTGTGCACCGCGGCGGTGCCCGAGGACACCGCCACCGCGTGGGCGACACCAAACCGATCCGCGAGCTCGCGTTCCAGCTCGGCGACCTGACGTCCCGCCGCGGGATCCGGCAGAGTCGGCAGCAGCCGCGCCCAGGCGTCCAGCACGCCGCCCGGCCCGGTCACGAAAGGACGCCCGACGCCGGTCGAAGCAGACCGCCGAAGCCCATCAGCGGCCACATGTTGACGCAGTCGACGGAGAACAACGGGCAGTCGTTGCCGCCGGCCGGGGCGGCGAACACCTCTGCTGCGGCGTGCCCGATGATGGTGCGGTAGGCGTCCGGGGCGGTGGCCGCGATACGCAGCGCTGACGGGCAGTCCCAGACGCTGCCGTCCGGCTCGACGAAGAACAGGGTCCGGCCACCGAAGCAGCCGCGGACCAGGCCCGGCCCGGCTGCGCTGGTCGCCGTCACGAACTGGTCGGGATACGAGGTCGCGGGCAACGCCGCCGGAGGGTCTGCGTAGAGCCGACCGAACGCGGCCCGAAGCTGGGCGGCGTCGGCGCGGGTCAGTGACAGTGCCGGGCGCAGCGGATGGTCGGCCGCCAGGGAGATCGGCTGCGGGACGAAGTAGTCGCAGCCGAGCTGCGCGGCCAGCCCGCCGACGGTGACGATGGCGTCGATGTTGCGACGGGTGATCACCGAGTAGATCCCGACGCGTGGGTTCTGGCCGGTGCCCCTCGCGTGCAGCAGGGCCTGGATGCCGGCGACGACGTCGGCGAACCCGAGGCCGGTGCCGCGTGAGGGCCGGTAGGTGTCGTTGTGGCCGGCGTCGACCGAGTCCAGCGACACGGACACCGCGTTGACGCCGAGGTCGAGGATCGCCGCGACGTTTTCCGGCCGGTTGAGCGGGATCCCGTTGGTACACACCACGGTCTGCACGCCGGCGGTCGTGATCGCTTCGATGAGAGTCAGGGCGTGTCGCCAGATCAGCAGTTCGCCCCCGGCGAGGAAGATCCGCCGCACGCGGGAGCCCGGCAGGGTGGCGACGAACGCCAGGATCGTGTCGAGGTCCAGGTCCGTGCGGGCCAGGTGCGACAGGGCCCCGGCCCGGTCCGGCGGCGCGTCCCGATGCTCCTCGATGGTGCCGAAGTAGCAGTACCGGCAGCCCAGGTTGCAGGGCGACCGTACCGCCCACAGCACGGTGACATCCCTGTCGGTCATGACGGCGGTCCCTTTCGCTCCATCAGGGCCCGGCAGTGGGCCTGCATCTCGGCCAGGGTGTCCTGCGCGCTGCGGCCGGCGCGGTCCACCACCGTGATCCGGTCCGGCTCGGCCCCGACCAGCTCGGCGTACAGTCTGGCCACCGTGGCGAGCAGTTGGCGGTCCGCCGCCGAGACGGGCGTGCCGAGCCGGGCGGCGTACCGGTCCAGGCAGGTGTCGAAGTCGTCGACCAGCAGCAGGGTCAGGTCCGGTTTCGGCCGCC
>WNGB01004776.1_pt1 | contig 40198 bp, 21 predicted proteins | sample 5400681 | NCBI WGS metagenome assembly WNGB01 (sample SAMN13153367, study PRJNA577476) | soil metagenome | isolation source: 115 cm soil or saprolite under grassland replicate 2 | place: USA:California | collected 2016-06-15 | reverse complement strand
CTCGCGAATCTCTTCGAGCGTTGCGCGGAAGGCCGCTACTAGCTGGGTCGGCAGCTTCTGCATGAAGCCGACCGTGTCGGTCAGCAGGATCTGCTGGCCGTCCGGCAGTGTCACCTGCCGCGTTGTCGGGTCGAGCGTGGCGAACAGGCGATCCTCGGCCAGCACATCGGCGCCCGAGAGCACGTTGAGCAGCGTGGATTTGCCGGCATTGGTGTAGCCCACCAGCGCCACGATCGGCACGCCGCTGCGACGCCTCCGCTCGCGGTACTGCTCGCGGTGGCGGTGGATCTCTTCGATCTGGCGTTCCAGCAGTGCGATCCGGTGGCCGATCAGGCGCCGGTCGAGCTCGAGCTGCGTCTCGCCGGGGCCGCGCAGACCCACCACGCCGCCGGCCGAGGCGCCGCCGCCGCCGGCCTGGCGCTCAAGGTGCAGCCACTGGCGGCGCAGGCGCGGCAGAAGATACTTGTACTGCGCCAGCTCGACCTGGATGCTGCCCTCATGTGTGTGCGCATGAGTGGCGAAGATATCCAGGATCAGCCCGGTGCGATCGAGCACCTGCACCTTCAGCGTCTCTTCGAGGTTGCGCGTCTGCGCCGGCGTCAGCTCATCGTCGAAAACCACCAGATCATATTTCAGTTCGTCGCGCATTGCGGCGATCTCTTCCGCCTTACCGGGGCCAATGAAATGCTTGGGGAAGGGCCGTTTGAGTCGCTGGTAGATGCTGCCCACCACATCAAGGTTGGCGGTATCGGCCAGTAGCGCTAGTTCCTGAAGCGAGTCCTCCGCGCGCCACAGGCTGCGGTCGCCGGTCAGCTCTGCGCCGACAAGAAACGCCCGGTCACGCGGCGCGGTGGTCGAGTGCATGCGCTTGCCGCCGGCCGATGTCTGGATGGTCTGTTCTTCGATGGTCGAACTCCTTTGCCTCACAAGACACAAACGCCCCGACCAAAGGCCGGAGCGCGCATTTCGTTCAATTGCTCTGCATCATGCGGTTCGTCGCTGGCCGCTACAAGTGTATGTATATAGTGCTATTGTAGCACGCTGGCTGCCGAGTGGCAAGCGCGCATAGTCCAACTCGCGGGCAACGCGCCCCGCAAAACTACCGCTCCTCAAACCCAAGCTCCTCGGCGACGATATACAGCGGCCGGCGCTTGACCTCATCGTAGATTCGCCCGAGATATTCGCCAATGATGCCCAGGAAGATCAGCTGGATGCTGCCCAGGAACAGCACGCTGGCCAGGGTTGTGGCCTGCCCGTAGAAGAAATCGGGCATGAAGATCCGCAGCACCACCACGGCCACCATGAACACCATGCTCAGTATCGCCACGAAGAAGCCGAGGTAGGTGGCCATCTGGAGCGGCAGGTACGAGAAGGTTGTGATGCCGTCGAGCGCCAGGCGCACCATCTTCCTGACAGTGAACTTTGTCTCGCCGGCCTTGCGCGCGTCGCGCTCATAGGTAATACCGGTTTGCTTGTAGCCGACCCACACCGACAGCCCGCGCATAAAGCGATTGTACTCGCGCATCGACTTGATCGCATCGACCACCTTGCGATCCAGCAGGCGGAACTCGCCGGTGTCGACCGGGATCTCGACACTGGTGATCCGTGTGATCAGCCGGTAGAACGCCGATGCGGTGAGGCGCTTGAACCACGTTTCGCCGGCCCGCTCGGCGCGCTGGGCATACACCAGCTGGTAGCCTTCGCGCCAGCGGTCGATTAAGCGCGGCACCACCTCGGGCGGATCTTGCAGATCGGTGTCCATGACGATGATCGCCTGGCCGGCGGCATAGTCCAGCCCGGCCGTCAGCGCGGCCTGCAAACCGAAGTTGCGCGAGAAGTTGAGCACTTTCACGCGTGCATCCAGCGCGTGCAGCCGGCGCAAGATCTCGGGCGAATGGTCGCGTGAGCCATCGTTCACCAGCACCAGCTCGAACGGTTCGCCCAGCGACTCCAGCACCTCGATCATGCGCTGGCAGAATTCTTCCAGCAGCGCCTCTTCGTTATACACCGGCCCGACGATCGAGAAGACCGGCGGCGGCGTTGGGTGGCGATCGATCGCGCTTACCCGTGGTTGCGGCTCCGAAAGCGGCTCAAGTATCTGCATTGATCGTGTGTTCCTGTTGTGTTGTTGAATGGCCGGAATATATCTATTGTATCATAGCTTATTCGCCTGCGGCAGCATGGTACTTTCCTTCTTTTGTAGGTCATTTTTCGCCCGGCCGGGCGAAAAATGACCTACAAAAGAAGGAATTCGATGCGATAAGGCTTCTGACTCCTGGCTTCTGCCAACCGCTCTAGTGCGCTGCAATCTCATGCATCTCCTCCCAGTTCGGCCCGCTCTCGACATCGACTTTGAGCGGCACATTGAGCTTGTGCGCGCCCTCCATCTGCTCGCAGACGAGCTGCACCACGTCGTCCACCTCGGCGTGCGGCGCCTCGAAGATCAGCTCATCGTGAACTTGCAGCAGCATGCGTGCGGCGAGCTTGCGCTGGCGCAACGCTTCGTCTACTCGGATCATAGCGATCTTCATGATGTCGGCGGCGGTTGATTGGATGGGCGCGTTGATCGCCTCGCGCTCGGCCGCCGCGCGGCGCGGCCCGCCGCTACTCAATTCGGGCATGTAGCGCCGCCGCCCGAACAGCGAGTGGACGTAGCCCTGCTGGCGGCCCTGCGCCAGCGTGCTGTCGATGTAATCGCGCAGGCCGGGGAAGCGCGCGAACAGCTCGTCGATCAGCCGCTGCGCCTCAGTGCGGCTCGCGCCGATTCGTGGGGCCAGGCCAAACGCGCTGATGCCGTAAATCACGCCGAAGATGACAGTTTTCGCTACGCGCCGTTGATTCTTGTCGATCTTGCTCGTCGGCACGCCAAACAGCTGCGATGCCGTCGCAGCGTGAATATCCTGACCCTCCAGGAATGCCTCCACTAGGTTGGCATCCTGCGTGATATGCGCCAGCACGCGTAGCTCGATCTGCGAGTAGTCGGCGGCGATGAAGATGTGCCCAGGCGCCGCCACAAAGCCGCGCCGAATCTCGCGGCCCTCGTCGGTGCGAGTAGGGATATTTTGCAGATTGGGGTCATTGCTTGAGAGTCGCCCTGTGGCCGCGCCAAGCTGGCTGTAGGTCGTATGCACGCGCCCGGTCTCCGGGTTCACAAGATCTGGCAGCGCATCCACATAGGTCGATTTGAGCTTGCTCAGCTGGCGGTAGCGCAAAATGAGGTCGATGATCGGGTGTGGGTTTTTGGCCTGCAAGATCTCGAACACGCTGGCGGTGAGCGAATACTTCTTGGTCTTGTCGGTTCTGGGCACGCCATCGGCTGGTATCCCCAGCTTGACGAACAGCAGATCGCTCAGCTGATCGCCGGAGTTGATATTGAATTTCACACGATCGTTGAAGGTGTAGATCTCGTCCTCAAGCCGCTCCAGCTGGTCGCCCATGCGCTTGCCCAGCTCGCGCATAAACGGCTCGTCGAGCCCGATCCCGGCCTGCTCCATGCGCACCAGCACCGGCAGCAGCGGCATCTCCAGCTTGTGGAAGATCTCGTTGACCTTGGCCTGCTCGGCCAGCTGCGGCGCTAGCGCCGCGACCAGCCGCATGGTCATATCGGCGTCGGCGGCGGCGTAGGGCGTGGCCTGCTCGATCGGCACGTCGGCGAAGACGATCTGGTTTTTGCCGCGCTTGCCGATCAGCTCCTCGATATCGGTCATCGGCTCGGGCAGCTTCAGCTCGTAGAACGCCAGATCCTTCAGCCCTTTTTTCTTGTCTAGCAGCGCCGCCGCCAGCATTGTGTCGAAGGCCACGCCCGCGACCGGTACGCCGGCATGTTCCAGCACCTCGACATCGAACTTGGCGTTGTGGCCGTATTTCGGCAGCTTGGGGTCGGCGAAGAACGGCCGCAGCGCGCGCAGCACCGTCTCGCGCTCTACCTGCTGGCCTTCGCGGTGGCCGAATGGGATATACCAGGCTGTGCCGGGCTGAATCGAGATCGAGATGCCAACGATGTCATCAAGCATCGCGCGTATGCCCAGCGTCTCGGTGTCGAACGCGAAGCCCGGCGCGGCGCTGAGCGCCTCGACCAGCGCGCGCAGACCGTCCTCATCGCGAACAGCTGTGTATTCGCCCAGCGGCGCGCGCTGTTCCGCTCCGGGCAGGCTGACCAGCGCGGCCGGGCGGCTGGTCGGGGCAGCCGGCAGGTCGAACATGGCCAGCTGGCGTGGGCCGCCTTCCGAAGACGAAGGACCAAGGACGGAGGACGGAAGCGATGCGCTCCAATCGACCGACGCCTGCTTTCCTTCGTCGTCCGTCGTCGGTCGTCCGTCGTCCATCAGGGTCGGCAGCTCGGCCATCTCTACGCCGCCCCCGATCACCGGCAGTCGCTTGACCAGGCTGGCGCCGAACTCCAGCTCGTGAAACAGCGCGATCACCGCGTTGCGATCGTAATCGTGCAGCTCGGCCGCGCGCAGATCCAGCGCCACCGGCGCGTCGCAACGGATTGTGGCCAGATCCTTGCTGAACTCGGCGATCTTGCGCTGGCCGTCGAGCGCCTTCTTGAAGCGATTGGGCGCATCGTCGAGGTGATCGTACAGGTTCTCGACCGTGCCGAACTGCGTCAGCAGCGTGATCGCGCCAGCCTCGGCGATGCCCTTGACGCCGGGGATGTTGTCGCTGGTGTCGCCCTTCAGCCCGCGCAGGTCGGCCAGCTGCGCGGGCGCAAGGCCCTTGTAGCGCTCGCGCACCTGCTGCTCGTCGTAGAGCGTGGTGGTGGTTTTCTGGCCGTAGGGGTTGGCCAGCAGCACGCGCACATGGTCATCTACCAGCTGGAGCGTGTCGGTATCGCCGGTCAGAATGATCGTATCGACTTCATTTGCGGTGGCCTGGCGCGCAAGCGTGCCGATCACGTCGTCGGCCTCATACGCCTCGGCGGTGTAGATTGGGATATTGAAGGCTGTGACCAGCTGCTGCATCCGTTCGAGCTGGGAATGAAACTCGCTGGGCGTCTCGGCGCGGCCGGCCTTGTACTCGGCGTACATATTGTCGCGAAACGTAGGGCCAGCCAGGTCGAACGCGACCGCGACATATTTGGGATGATGCTCGTGGATCATGTTCAGCAGGATCGAGGTAAAGCCAAACACGGCGTAGGTCGGCTCGCCGTTCGAGGCGCGCAGCCCGGCCTTGGCGAGCGCGTGGAAAGCGCGGAAGGCCAGCGCGTGGCCGTCGATCAGCGCGAGAATCGGGCGTCGATTGGTCATGAGCGTGCCTTATCATCAAAACAGAACGCTGGTGCTGGTGGTAGTATACCATGTCTCTTGCCAACGGGCAGCGCAGTGTCGGAAACAAAACGATGGCTGCCGACGTAGCTTTAGTATGGATCCCGATCAACACGGTTTTTCACTCTCTGTAGGATGTATTTCGCCCCGCAGGGCGAAATACATCCTACAACAAATGGAAAGTACCATGCTGCCGCAGGCAAAAGCGGCCGTTTGTGCAAGCTCTATGTGTATCAGGATACCTACATTATGCTAGGCGAAACAGAACATCGAGCGCCTGCGCTGCGGCTGCGATCGGATGCCGCGCGCCAGTTCGAGCTCAGCCGGATGAAGCTGCTCGCCACCGGGCTGCTGCTGGCAGTCGCATTGCTGTTTGTGGGCGCGCTGTTGATTGAGCGCCGCTACCCTTGGGTGGGTTTCGTGCGCGCTTTCGCCGAGGCGGCCATGGTTGGCGCGCTGGCCGATTGGTTCGCGGTCACCGCGCTGTTCCGCCACCCGCTGGGCCTGCCCATCCCGCACACCGCGATCATCCCGCGCCGAAAAGACAGCATCGGCGCCAGCATCGGGCGCTTTGTCGAGGATAATTTTCTGTCGGAAGATGTGCTGATCAGCCGCATGCGATCGCTGCATGTGCTCCAGCGCGCGGCCGGCGCGATCCAGCAGCCAGAGGTGAGCGAACAGATCGCCAAGCATGCCACCACCGCGATCCACAACGCTCTACGCGTGATCAACGATGTCGATGTGCAGGCCGTGATCGAGCGCAGCCTGGTCGCGCGCATTCACGCGACTCAGCCGGCCCCGCTGCTGGGGCGCGCCCTATCTGCGCTACTGGCCGGCCGGCGTCAGCCCGAGCTGGTGCATGAGCTGATCAAAATCATCGAGCACTTGCTGGAAGAAAACAAAGCGGCGATTCGGATCAAAATTCGGCAGGAAACGCCCTGGTGGCTGCCGCAATCGGTCGATCGACATATCGCAGAGCGCCTGTTCGAGACAGTCGGGTCGACCCTGCACGCCGTCAGCGTCGACCCCAACCACCCGTTCCACGACAGATTTCATGCCTTGCTGTATGAGTTTATCGAGCGGCTGCAGCACGACCCGGCGACGATCGCGCGCGGTGAAGCGCTGAAGGAAGAGCTGCTGGGCAACCCGATCGTACGTGAGTTCTCGGCATCGCTGTGGGCGGAAATAAAGGCGGCGCTGTTTGCCCAGAGCGCCAACCCGGACTCAGCCCTGTATACGACCATCGAGCACGGCGTGCGCCAGTTCGGTGAGCTGCTGCTGCGCGACGATCTGCTGGCCGACAAAATCAATGGCTGGGTGGAGCGCCTGGTTGTCTACGCCAGCCAGGAGTATCGCCACCAGTTTGGCCAGCTGATTGCGCATACGGTGAGCAAATGGGACGCCGACGTAACCAGCGATAAGATCGAGCTGCAAATTGGCCGCGATCTTCAGTTCATCCGCATCAACGGCACAGTGGTGGGCGGGCTGGCCGGGCTGGTGATCTATAGTATGTCGCTGCTGCTTAGGTAGCAGCTTTGGCCTACTGCCTGGCAGAATGATCGGTGACCGCGCTTCCCGGCTCGAAGGGTCGGTGCGAGCCACAGGCGGTAAGATCCTCCCGTGAACACTTTCCTCGAAAAGGCGACCTGCAACGCTGACGATCACAGTTGCCGGCCGGCTCTTCGGCGACGGCAGCACCGAGCAGCAGGCTGTGCGCGATGCGTGGAGTCAGGTGGGCATTGTGACATGGAGCTCTTTCTGGCTGTTCAATATCCTAAAAAATTGTTGCTCCCCGTTTACTCATTAGAGCCTCCACTCTCGTCAGCATTTCCTCCGGCTTAAACCTGTTCCAGGCTGTTGCCCAGGCGAAGCAGCGGCGATTTGTCGTACGGCGAATGGCCCTTTGCTCAGGGCTTCTTCTGATTCGATACACCATATAACCGGGACACTTTCTATGTATCTACGACGTGCGCCGGCCATCGAGTACGCCGATCTCGAAATCCGCATTCTCGAACGGCAGCCGGCTGGATACCCTGTAGAGATCACCTTCAGCGGCGAGCAGGAATTTCCGCGCGGCTACCTCGCGCCGAATGTGCTGCCCTGGGTGTCGAGCGCTTCTCCGACGGAGGATGGTGAGCGCCTATTTGGGCTGCTGTTCGCCGATGATATGCTCAAGACGACCTGGGCGCAGGTACGCGGGCAGAACCACTATCGGCGCATTCGGCTGCGGATCGATGATTCCGCGCCCGAGTTGCATGCCGTTCCCTGGGAGCTGCTGCGCGAAGTCGGCCCTGGCTTTGTGCCGCAGACGTGGGCGGCGAATGCCGCCACGCCTTTCTCGCGCTACCTGGCCGGCCAATGGCGCCCTGGTAGGCCGATCCAGAGTCGCCCGGTCAAGCTCCTAGCCGCCATCGCGAATCCCAGCAACCTGGCCGAGTACCGTCTGCCGGAAATCAAGATCGAGGATGAGCATGTGGCGCTCACTGCGGCGCTCGCAGGGCTGAGCGAAGCCGAGCTGGAGCTGACATTTGTGACCCAGCCGGTGACGCTGTCGGCGATCGAAGCCGCGCTCAAGGAGGGCGGCGACCATATTCTGCACATTATTGCTCATGGTATCTATCTCCCGAAGTCTGGGCAGGCGAGCTTGTTCCTAGCCGGCGACGATGGCCGCGTCGCGCGGGTCGTCGAGAACGAGTTCGCCGAGATGCTGATGCGGCAGGGCGAGTCGTTGCGGCTGATCTTTCTCGCGAGTTGCCAGACAGCCACGCGCAGTTCGGCCGACGCCTTTCGTGGCTTTGCTCCACGGCTGGTCGATGCGGGTGTGCCGGCGGTGATGGCGATGCAGGATCTGGTGCCGATTGCGACCGCGCGCGCGTTCGCGGGTACCTTCTATCGGCAGCTTATGCGCCATGGTCTGGTCGATGTTGCCAGCAATGAGGCGCGCTCGGCACTCTTGAGCGCTCAGGAGAGCGGAAGCTGGGCGGTGCCGGTGCTGTTCTCGCGATTGCCTGAAGGAACGATCGTGCTGCCCGAGCCGGCGCGGCGGTACAGCTTGAGGGATCGGCTGGCAATCGGCGCGCTGCTGCTTGCGATCGCGCTCGCTGTTGTGCTCGTGTGGCAGCCGTTCCGCACGCGGCCGATGGGCAGCGGCTTTAACGTTGTCGTTGCTCAATTCGTGGTGCAGGATGCAACTGGCCGCCTGAGCGTGAGCGAAGATAGCCGGAACCTTAGCGCTTGGCTCTACAGTGCGATCCAGAAGGAGACCGAGCAGCTTCCGCCTGAGCTACAGATTGAGCTTCGTGGTCCGGAAGAGGTCGGCGTGATCGACGGCCAGGATCGTGCGGCACGCGCTGCCAGCGCGGCCCGGATCGCCGCTCGACATAACGCGACTCTGCTGATCTATGGCGTGATTATGAAGAATGACAATGGCCTGGCGGTTGAGCCTGAGTTCTATGTGGCCGCTCAAAGCTTTGGTTACGGCAGCGAGGTGGCCGGATCGGATCGCCTGGGTCAGCCTGTACCTGTTCGCTTCCCTTTGGATCCCCCTACACTGGCGACGATCAATAAGCAGCTGAATGATCGCGCGCGGTCCTTGCGCTACATCATCAGCGGGCTGGCGCAGTTTTACTTCCGGCGCTACAACAGCGCCTGGGCCGATTTTCAGGATGCGGCGGCGATCACGCCGGAGGGCGGCAAAGAAGTTGTGTACCTCTTGATCGGAGCGGCCAAACTGCGTGCCTCTGATCAAGAGAGTGATCCTTTGCAGCGAGAGCAGGCGCTTGTTCAGGCCTCAGATGCTTTCTCGCAAAGCTACCGGCTGAAACCCGACTATGCGCGTAGCTACCTGGGTCTGGGGGCTGTCGCTATGGCGCAAGCAAAGATCGGCAACACAGTCAATGCGGCCAAACTGCTTGAGGCCACACGCTGGTATTCCGCTGGCCTGAGCGCGCCTGACCAGCCGGCGTTGGCGTATGTGCCGGAGAAAGCAGCATTCGGCTTGGGCCAGGCGCACCTGCTGGGGATTGAACAGAATCTGCCTGGTTGGTCCGGCCAGCGGGCGTGGCAACTATTCACGCAGGTGGCGCAGGCATATGACGCCGACCAGGCGTTGGACCTGGCCTGGTTTGCCGGCCATGCGCATGCGTATCTGGGCCTGCTTGCCGGCCGCAATAGCGATTGGGAGAGCATGGCATCCGAGTGTCGCAGAGCGATTGACATCCTCAAGTCGATTCCCAACCCGCCCGCCAACTGGATTGCGCTCTATTGGACGTGGGTCGGCGCGGCCGAGAAAAAACAGGGCCGGCTGGATGCCGCCCGCGCCGCATATCGCCAGGCGATCGAGACAGGCACAGGAGCGGTCGGCGCCGACAAACTGAAGCAATGGCAGGGTGAGCTTGATCAGATTGGCCAAGGAGTGCAGTGAGATGTGCCCGAAATCAGGAACTATGGGGAGGCGGATCCTACCGGCGTACTGGCGGCCGATGGTTGTTGTACTGGTGCTCGTCGGCATACTTTTCGGCGCGGCGAGCTGCACCATGTTCTCGGCGCCGCCTCTGCCGATTACACAGGTTGCATCGCCACTGCCGACGGCCACACAGGTAGCGGCGCGTGTGCCGACCGCAAGCGTGGCATTACCGACAGTGGTGCGGCCAATCTCGCCGACCCCAACCGCTACCGCCAGCCCGCAGCCCGCGACGCCAACATCGGTGGCTCCGCAGCCAGAGATCGCCCCTCAGGCAGTGGGATGCCCGCCACCGCCGCCTGGGTGGGTGGCGCATACTGTGCTATCCAGTGATACCATCTACGATTTGGCAAACAGCACCAACTCCACCATTGAGCAGATCCAGGCAGTCAACTGCTTGGCCGATCCCTCGCTGATCTACGATGGTCAGGTGATCTTTGTGCCATCCGGTACGCTCCCCTTGCCACCGGACACTGCCGTGCCGGCGCCACCGGACACTGCCGTGCCGGCGCCATCGGATACTGCCGTGCCGGCGCCACTGGACACCGCCGTGCCGGCGCCATCGAAAACCGCCGTGCCGCCGCGCCCAAACCGGACCAACACGCCAAGGCCGGCCGTGACCAACACACCGACTCCAGCGCTACCGGACAGGCCGACACCAGGGCCAGCGCCGACACCCTGCGGTGTGTTCAATTGCCCGCCGGATGGCCTGCCTGATCTGGAGCTAGCGGTCGGCGGCCCCGACGACCCTTCGTTTATACCGTGCCAGGGCCATCGCGCTCAACCCTGGGTAGATAGCCACCCGCCGTATATTATGCAGCTGGGGCTGCGCCGTTACTTCTTTGCCTGCGATTTTCCGACCAGCCCGCTCTCGGCGACTGTCACGCTGAGCGACGGCTCGATCCAACCAGTCCAACTGCTGGGCGCGGCCCCCAACCCGGATCTACCTCAAGGGAATGCACAGGCAGTCATCGAGTGGCCGGCGCTGCCGATCCAGCCCACCGGCACCTACACCCTGACCGTGGCTTCCAGCGCTGAGAGCCAGGTAGCCTTTCCATTCCTGATCACAGCGCCGACGCAAGAGTTTATTCTGCCAGTGCCGGCCGCTGGCCCGGCCGGCACAATTTTTCAAATCTACTACGTCAACTTTGACTTCAACTCGACGCCAACATTCGATTTCTATGGCGAGGATCATCCGGTTGCGGGTGGCGATCATGTGTTATCTCACCGCCGGCGGTGGCAGATCTCGATCACCACGCCATTAGTCGGCTCGGATGGTAAAGGATGGGCCCAGGCGCCGTTGGAATCGACACCGGCTGATCCGCCAGCCGGATACGCGATTTCTTATGATAACAAGCGGGTATTGAACCTGATCTGGCTGCGATGAGCGAGGCTATTATCGTTGTATGCTCGTTTTAGATATCGGCTGTAGGAGGTGTGTGGTGAGCGAGAACACAGAATTGGATGGCGGGTCGCGGTTTCTAGCGCAAGACGAAGCGGCGCCGCTCTTTCTGGCACGATTCGAAAAGGAGCTTGCCAAGATCGTCGTGCCTGGTAGAGATGATCAAGCGATCACGCTCTCGGGAGAGATACTGGTCGCCGGCCGGCAGACGGAGGATAAGCTCTTAAGCGTCGAGGGGATTCGGCGCGTCTCAGTCTGGACCGAAGCGGTGAAGGAGCTGGGCGGGATAACATCGCTGGCCGGCCCGGAGAATGAGATCAAGCTCGTGGCCGGGCCGGCCGGCGCGATCGACCCGTTCGACGTGCTCCTGTATTATCCATTGCTGGGCGATCGGGAGCCCGGCTGCGTGGAAAGCGACGCGGTGTACCCGCAATTAGAAACCATGCGCGGGCGGCTGGTCTGGGAGCCGGAACAACCCGACGATCGCGGCGAGCCACGCATGCGCGTCACTCTGATCATCGACAATCTGATCGACAAACAGATCGGCGCGGTCCAGGCGTTGACATTCGGGCCACTGGCGCTGGTATTCCAGCGCGTGCAAGCGCAGCCGTTCGTTGCGAAGAAGGCGAACTCGCTGATCGCGTGCAACACGCCGGCACCGCCCGGCGCTGGAAGCGTCATCCGCGAGCTGGGGGTGCGCTTCGTCAGCCTGATCTCGCCGATCCCCGCAACCCTGGAGCAGCTGGCTCAAGAACAGATCGATAGCGCTTGTAAGGTCTGGTGGGCGAAGTGCGGGCTCAAGATCGTGCCCACGTCGCTGACGCCGGGCCCAACTATCGACCTGGCGAACGCGGCCAGCCTGAACAACTATCCTACTGGAAAGATCGCCGCCGGGCAAGAGACCGCAGTTCCGGCCGACGCTGGAACTGACCCGTCGAGCGTGAATATCTACCTGGCCGACGAGCTCACGGGCAATCTTGCGACGCAAACCACTCGTGACAGCGGCGGCATCACCCATAAGTGTCGCACGAGCCAGGCTTTTATCATTCTGGATATTCACAAAGCGGCGGCCAATAAGTATTTGCTGGCGCACGAGCTAGGTCATGTGGTTGGGCTCCGCCATCCTGGCCCGCCTGACCCGAAGCACGAATGTACCGGCGCCGGCATCACCGAGGGTTCGTTCTGTTCAGTCATGGTGCCGGATAGCCCGAACTCGATCCGGAACACCGCGCTCAATCTCGGAGTGGTGCAGTCGGCCGCAATTCCGCTGGGGCCATTGATGACGCTGACCAACACCGCCTGCGGGCTGGTTCCCGACCTTGAGCCCGATGCGAATTTCTTCTTCACGATTGCCGACACGCCCTACGATCGTGGCGCCGAGCCGATGACGCTGGAGCCGCCCTTCACGAACTGGTGGTCCCAATCCGATGTATGGAACTCGCTACTGCCACCGCTCGCGGTCGCCGCTGATAGCCTCTATCACGATGCTACCAACAACGTCGACTCGCCCATGTTTGCCGATAGCCACGCGCCCAACCATACCGAGCCAAAACGAGCGGTGACGGCAAGCGGCACCAACCACCTGTATGTGCGCCTGCAAACCTGCCGCGACCTGACCAACCTGATTCAAGATCCTAATAATCCGTTGGTTGTGCAGGTTCACCTGCTGCTGGCGGTGCCGGGTGCGGCGCTTGATCCACTGCTGCCAGTACCGGTCACCACCGGCTCCAACCCGATCATATTCTCCAGCGCGGGAACCGCCGGCACATTCCCGATACCCTCACCCGGCGTGCCACACGTGGGCCACCTGACCTGGAACGTGCCCAACCTGCCTAATACGAACATGGGATACCCGCAGCATAGCTGCGTCTTCGCGATTGCTGTATGTAACCAGGAGGTGACTCCGCCGGCGCTCAACAGCATTCTCCAGAATCCGGGCGCGCATCACTTTCTTGATCTTGCTGCGTTCGTCATATCCGACAACGATGTCGCACAGCGCAACCTCCACATTCAGAGCATTACACCCCTTTCGCCATTCCTACAGCTCGCGCCGCTCATAAGCACCCTAGCGTGGTTGGAGATGTCCAACCCGCTCAAGGAGCCGGCCGCCGCGCGCCTGGCGGTTGATACTACGGGGGCGGCGCGGCTTGCCGGCCTCACGCTCGAAGTAAATGACCGTTTAATGCACGAGATCAAGGTCGGTGAGCCGGCTACCATACCACTCAGCGATGCGCTTCAGCCAGGCGAGCGCTTGACGTTGCGCTTCCACGCGGGCGTGGCGCCTGATCTGCGCGAGGGCACGACGTTCCCGATCGATATTGGGTTTTACCTGGGCGATCAGCTAGTCAGTGGCTACCAGCATGTTCTGCAGGTAGCCCCGCTCTCGGCGACGGTGGCCCAGGTGCTGGATCTGCTCTTCGGCGCGCTGTTGGACGTGGCCGCCACCTGCGCGCCGGATGCCGCAGGGTTGGCCGAACGCTTGGCACGGATCGTCGCCGAGGATGCGGAGCGGCCGGAGCGGGCGCTCGACTCGCTGAGCAAGCTATCGGATGGGCTGGCGAGCCTGGCGCAGCGCATCGGTCCGTCCGCCGCGCCGGAATGCCGGGCGGTGCGCCAGCGACTGTTTGAGCTGGCAGGCATGCTGCTCACCCGCTCGAATACACCATCAAGTCTGTTCGTCGAGCAGATTCGCGATCTGGTGGATCGTATTCAAGAGCCAGCCGGCCGCATGGCGCGGCGCGGATTGAAATAAGGGTCGCTATCGTACAAAACATTCCAGTGGTGGGTGCGAGGGCCGCAGGCCCCTGCGTATTTCTTTCTGGTGGGGTAGGTAAGGAAGGGTACAACCTTCCTTGATGCCTTATCTGTGTATCGTGCTGGCGGCTTCGCCGCCAGCACGATACACAAAATATCTTCTCTGGGGGCGGCTGTGCCGCCCCGGGTACCCTCTGGGTGTCCCCCACGCTGGGAAGCCATACCTACCCTAGTCAGCCACCACACGGGGAAGCCGGACGTCAGTTCGCCGGCATGCGATTGCCCTGCCTCCAGACTTCCCCAGCGTGATCTTTGCTCACGACGCCGACCCCGCTATCCGCGCCGCGCTCGCTGAGCTGCTGGTGCATCGGCAGGCGCAGGCGGCGCGACAAAACGAGCGCTATTATCAAGAGTACGCCGGCGTGCGCGGCTACCAGCCCGGCGAGTCAAAACAGCAATTTCTAGCTCGCCACGGCGCCGGCCTCGGCCCAGCCGACCCGGAGAACGTGCCCTACTACCTGCTGATTGTCGGCGACCCGCGGACGATTCCGTACGTCTTCCAATATCAACTCGACGTGCAGTACGTAGTGGGTCGCATTCATTTCGACACGCTTGATGAGTACGCTCAGTACGCCCACAGTGTGGTCATGGCCGAGAGCGGCGGGCCGGCGCTGCCGCGCCGCGCCGTCTTCTTCGGCACGCAAAACGACGGTGACGAGGCGACGGAGCTAAGCGCCACCATGTTGGTCCAGCCGCTGGCCGAGCGGTTGGCGCGAAGCCAGCCTGGCTGGGCTGTGCCAACAGTGCTCAAAAACGAGGCCACGAAGGCGCGCCTCGTTCGGCTCCTGGGCGGCGCTGAGATCCCCGCGCTGCTCTTCACCGCCACGCATGGCATGGGCTTTCCCTACGGCGATCCGCGCCAACTAGCGCATCAGGGCGCGCTGCTGTGCCAAGACTGGCCGGGGCGCGCGGCGTGGCGCGGCCGCATCCCCCAGGACTTCTACTTGGCCGGCGACGCCATCGGCGCCGAGGCGCGACCGGCCGGGCTGATAGCGTTTCACTTTGCGTGCTACGGCGCGGGCACGCCGGAGATGGACGATTTCTCTCGTCAGGCGTTCCGCGAGCGCACCGTGATCGCGCCGCATGCCTTTGTCGCCGGCCTGCCGCGCCGGCTGCTCGGCCATGGGCGGCGCGCTGGCGGTCGTCGGCCATGTCGAGCGGGCGTGGAGCTACTCCTTCGTCTGGGAGCGCGCCGGCCAGCAGTTGCAGACCTTCGAGAGCACACTGACGCGGCTTCTGGAGGGACATCCGGTCGGCTCGGCGGTTGAGTTCTTCAATCTCCGCTACGCCGAGCTCGCCGCCGACCTGAGCGCCGAATTGGAGGCGATCATGTATGGCAAGATTCCCGACGATCTGGCGCTCGCCGATATGTGGGCGGCGCATAACGATGCCCGCAGCTTTGTGGTGATCGGGGATCCTGCGGTGCGGCTGGCTGTATAGACCATAGGGCTTACGCACATCACGGATTTCCGCTCTTTTGCCGATCGTTTTTGGCCCCGCCGGGGCGAAATACGACCCGCAAAGAGGACAGGACCATGCTGCCGCAGGCTCACCAGTGCCTTGTGCGTACCTCCTAGACCAGCAAGTTCGATCCGAAAATAGCAGGGACAGGCGCGAACATGCTTCTTGGTAATTTTATGTACTCTGTGAGCGGATAAAAGCAGCAAAAGGACTCAATTCACCTTCCGGTGTTCCGCAGATCCCCTAAAATCCTTATTCGCACCGTTCATAATACATACGCACATAAGTCGCTAAGCCAAGTGAATATTGGTGTGTAGCCCTTCTGATAACGGACCTGCCGTGAAAGACTTATAGCAGGGCCCGCGCTGGTACCCAAATTACACCAGATTGCTGCCTGAAAGCAGTATTTTACAGCAAGATCATAATTGTGAAAATTTAATATACTATTTTCGAATATCATATTTTACCACTGCACTACATTAGAGATATGACCCAAAAACCCTGATAACCACGTTTAATAAGCAAATCTGATATTTCACCACTGCACTACATTCGTAATTTGGCCTATTAAGCCAGCCCACCACAATCGAACAACTGACACATCGCTGGCAACTATAGCTTAGCAGCGGTATCACCAAATATTTGCTATTACCAGATTAACGGTGATTGGTTCAGCCTGCCTGTTAATAGCTCGTATATGGCTTAACGATGGAGTGAACGACATGTATCTTGTCAATCAATCGCGTATCGCATTGCCGATGGAAGCGCTGTATAGCCCCGATATGCTGCGCCTCCAGATGGTCGAACAGCCGGCCACCGACGGGCAAGAGGCGCCCCTGCCACTTTCGCCCGATGGGACGCTGGTGGCCGGCCAATTGTACCCATCTTCGGCCGATGCCTCGGTAAGCTACTACCTGCCCACCTACCAGGTTCGGGTGCTGAAGAGCGGGCTCTACCAGGCCACGTTGAAATGGACGCCGGATGCCAGCGACCCCAGCATTGGCTTGCTCACGATCGACCTGGAAGCGCAGGTGCCCGGCGCATCCGGCGTGCAGCTGCAAGAGATCCCGCACGACGCGGTGGCCCGCTTACGTTACCGCTTGCCCGATAATGCCGCCGCGCAGAACGATACGCCCGATTCGTCCGATCCTGCGAATCTGCCGCCATTTGTGATGGAACTCGGCCCGCTTGTGCCGCTTGGACCAAGCGTCCCGAATGTGCGCCGCTGTCAGCTGCCGGTGCCGACCAAGCAAATATTCGACCGCATCTATGAGATCATGACCGATCGTGCGTTCGGCGGCATGCTCGAAATTCGCTACTTCGCCGTGGTGGGGCGCCGCACCTGGCGGCAGATCGTCGTGGACGATGGCCCCAGCCCAATTGAGACGCCGCCACTTCGCGGGCGGGTCGGGGCCTGGGGCATGGCGACAAGGTCGCCGTTCCGAGTTGCCCGGACGCCTGTGGTACTGAAAAATCCACGCCTGAGCGCTGGCGTGCTTTCGGAAGATTCCGCGCCGGCGAGCGCGCCCGCCGAGCTGTTTCGGCTTATTCCGGCGCAACTAGAAGCCGGCGCGGCACACGGGATGACGCTCGGCGACGACGCGATGGCTATGCGGGTGAACCTTTCGCAGCTCACCATGCTGCCGGCCGTGCCCGCGCGGCCGGTGGCCCAGCCGATTGTGGCGGCGCCGATCGCCAGCCCCATAGTGAGTGTGCTGCTGCCGGTATTGAAGCCCGGCGCGATCGACGCCAGCGTGTTGCAGCCCGACACCCAGGTAGCGGTGCGGCCGCTCGCCGAAAGCCTGGCGAGCTCGGATTTGATGCTGAGCGACGGCAACCTCATCCGCCGCGCGATCCCGATCGGCGCGTATGTGGGCCGCAACCGCGAGCCAGTGCTGCTGCGCGTGCCGGTGGAAGCGCGCCAGAACATGCCGTTTTTCTTCCGCGTCGACGTCAACGGTTATATGTTCGACGTGCCGGCCGACTTTACGCCGACGATCAGCAGCCGGCTTGAGCAGAAACCATTCAGCACGATCTACAACAACGCCGTGATGAGCGCGATGTTTTATCACGACCTGGGCCTGGGGACCTACTACTACCAGCCGACCGAATTTCGCCTGGCGCGCACCGCTCGCGCGCCAGACCAAACATTTTACCACCCCTACCTGGCCGCCGCGCTACAAAATGTCGTGACCCAGGATGATAGCGGAACGACCAAGACCACCTGCCAGGTAAACCTGAGCTACCAGGCGCTGCCCTATATCGATCCGATCCTTCTTGCGCTGGCAGCCGCGGCATTCGGCCAGAGCGCGAACAAACCGCTCGACTTCGCGCCGCTCCAGCCCGTCGGCGCGCCGAAGCTGACGCTGCACCTGCCCACCGCCACAGCCGGCGTGACGCTCGACCTGCCGCGCCCGGACGTGAGCATCAACTTCGACGCCGGCGCCGGTTTCGCCGATGTGCTGACTCGGTCACTCGATGACTTCGAGCCGATATTGTCGGCGCTGACGACTAACGTGCCGATCGGCGGCACGGTCGAGATACAGCTGCTTAACAACATCAAGATCAACGTGCCGCTGCGGCTTTCGCTCAAAGATACTGCCGGCGCGCTGTTCGACTCGACGTTCAATGGCAAGGTTGGGGACAAACCCGACCAATACGGGGTGACGCTGCTCAACCGGGTCGAGAGCCCGGTGCATATCGAGCGGCTCGACCCGGTGCTGCTCGGCCCCGGCCAGCTGGCCAGCCCGCAAAACGGGGCCGGCGCGACCGTAGACGTGGGGCAGTCGCAGCAGATTATCTACGCCACACCGGCCGGCGCGTCGGTCACGCGGATCGACCCGATCCTGATCGGTAGTGTCACGCTGGATGGCGATAGAATTCGCGCGCTGTGGGCGATGCTGCTTGCCAATGAGGGCTACTCCAGCACCAACTTCACCGTCAACGTAGAGTTTGACACAGCGTTCCCGTGGGCGCAGCAGGACGGCGCGGCGCTGGTTGGCCTGCGGGTCGAGTTCGACTGCAGTGTCAAAGTGTCGCTGAAACCAGATGCGCCGAAGCAGCCGGCCACGCTACAGCAAGGGTATTTGCCCATGATCCTTGGCGATTGGCAAGGCTATCGCTATCGTGTCATTAATGAGCTGGCAGGCGGCGACGGCGCGCAAAGCGATTGGCAGTACAACGCGGGCGATCTGAAAGTTCAGCCGGCCTAGCGGCAAAGGAATCGATGCAGATGCTGCACTTTCTCACCAACCAGGATACCCCGGCCGCGCCAGCCGGCTTCCCCGATCATCTTGATCCGCAGATCGTTCTGTATCTGCCAAATGGGCTGGTGATCGCCCGCACCGACGATGGCACGCCCGACTTTATGCTGTTGACGTATCGGGCCAGCGGCGCGCTAGCCGGCGGGATGCTGAGCATGCGCCTGACAACGCGCGCGCCGGCAGCCGAGCTGGTGGCAGCCGAGGCGGCGGCCGGGCGGCAGGCGCGGCCGGTCGCGTTCGACGCGGGCTTCTTCCGGCTGCGGCTGCGCTCGCTGCTGGGCGATGCCAACGACCAGCTGGGCGATTGGCGGCCGGCGATCTTCACCGGCGGCCGGCTGACGATTGATGTCGTGTCGCTCAGCCAGATCGAGCTGGAGCTGCTACGCACACTGCTCGACGACGGCCGCAGCGTGATCGAGATCGATCTGGATCTGCGCTACCGCGGGCTGATCGACGGCGTGCCGCTGATTGCGAGCGCCCCCACCGGCGCCCTCAAGGCCGCGCTGGCGCCGCATTTGAGCGGGCCGTCGAGCGCCGACGAGATCGCCGCGGCGTTTCAGTCGCTGCCCGGCGAGCTGCTCGGCTGGCGCGCGATGGCGGCCGACGCGCCGCCCGCCAGCCCGGCGCTGCTGCGCGAGGTGGCGCTGCGCGCGCTGCCGCTGCTGTTTGACGAGCAGCCCGGCGCGGCGCCGATCGACCCGCCGCGCTACCAGCTGCGCGCAGCTACGCCGGCCGACCCGCCAACCTTTGCGGTCGACCTGCTGCCAGGGCGCGTCGAGCAGCGCAGCCACATGCTGGCATGGTCGGTGACCGAGCTATGGCAAACCGTGACCGACCCGAATCAGCGTCGCAAGCTGTTCCCGGTGGCGGGCGGGCAGGATCTGTTCAGCAGCGTCAATATTTGCATCGTCAACCACCTGCCCTACGATCCGGCCTACCTTCGCGAGACGCGCGCCGAGCTGCGCTTTGTGAACGCGAAGGGTGTGCCGGAATACTACACCTATGTCTTCGACGGCACGACCGATCTGGTGCAGCTCGGCGCGGCCTACCAATCGCTGACGGGCAGCTTCAAGCTTGATTACCGGCTGAGCGCGGTGCTGGCCGGCGCGCCGGGCGGCTGGCCAACGCTGATCAAGCGCGATTTCGCCAGCGCCGCGACGCCCGTGATCGATATCAGCCAGGCGGCGATCGGGATCGATATCGTGCGGGTCGAGGCTGAGCCGGCGGTGTTCGCCAAAGCCGCGGCGATCGATGTCGCGCTGCTGCCGGCCGGCGCGAGTGCGCCGCTGGTGCAGCTCACGCTCACCGCCGCGCGGCCCACCGCCTGGGTCGCGCTGCCGAATGGCGGCCCAACCGCCGCGCTCTATGCGCGCTGCGTCGCTCACCCACCAAGTGGGATCAACGCGCCGTCCATCGGCCTGGCCGACGCGCCGGTAGTCGATCGGGCCATGTTTATCGCGGCCTACCAGCTTGAGCCGCTCGGCCCCGACCGCATCAGCATCGCGCTCGACCCAGCGGCGGCCGAGCAAGTTGCCTTCGCGACGATTGAGCTGGTGCGCGACCCTGCGCCGACGGCGAGCGGCCGGCGCTTGCCGCTGGAGCCCGGCCGGCCGCAAAGCTGGTTTTGCCAGCGTGCCAGCTTGTTCGAGCCGATCAGCTTTAGATATCGGCTGAGCTACTGCGGCCATGATGATCGTGCCAAGCCGATTTCCGCCCGCGCACGCGATCCGCATCTTTGCCGACTCGCACGACGCGAGCCTGCGCTATGTCGACGCGCTGGTCCCCGCGGCGATGGACGACCGCGCGCCGCGCTGGATGGCGCTCCCCGGTGGCCAGGTGCTGTTGCTCGCCGAGCTGCGCTTCGGGCCCGACGAGGCCGCGCTGCGGCGGGCGGCCGGGCCAGGGCAGCACGCCACCTCGGCGCCCTGGGAGGTGAGCCCGGTGTGCGCCTGGGGGCCGGCCGACCCCGGCGCTCGGCTGCTGGCACGCGGCAACACCTCGGGCTATGGCGCGCACAACGTGGTGCTGAGCGCCACCCTGCCGAGCCATTCGCCGGTGGTGGTCGCGGCCGAGCTAGGGTGCCACGGCCGCCTGGATGGCGCGCGAATCACCGCGCGCCTGCCCGCGCCGGCGCTGCACGGCGCGCTCGAACACGCGGGGATCAACCAGCGCGCCGCCTGGGATCAGCCGCTGGCCGGCGCGCTGCTGGCGCTGATCGACCAGATGCTGGCGAGCCGGGCTGGCACACTGGCGATCGAGCGGCGCGGGCTCCAGCACAGCGCGATCGCCGAGCTGCGCGAGCTGGCCCGGCTGGAGCTGGCGAACAAGATCGCGCGCAGCTGGCTGCCGCACGCGACATCGCTGGCTGGGCCCGCCGCGCTGGCCGGCGCCTCGATCGACACCGGCGGCCATGATATCGAGCTAACCTGGGCAAATGGCGACAGCGTGCCGGTTCGGGCCGTGCGCACGCTGCGAATAGCATCAAAAGGAGACTCAAATGCTGAAAGCACCAGCGTTTAAGGAAGTCAACGACGTAACGATCTTCCAGGACGATACGATCTGGTACAAGTTCTACCCGATCGCCGCGTTCCCGACCGTCCGCAGCGATCGCAATGGCAAGCCGGTGTTCTTGCTCGTGAAATACGAGATCTCCGAGGACGAGCGCGAGGCCAACTCGAAGCTGCCGATCGGCGGCGGCTATATCAACTTCGATACCCAGCTCGAGGTTTCGGCCGACGACCTGGCGGTGATCCAGGCCGACCTCCAAACCTGGGTCAACGAAGAGTTCGGCCGGCTGCGCGCCGGCAGCGCCGACGATCAAGCCAAGGTCGCCGGCATGACCGCCGCGCCGACCGTCACATTCGGCACGCCAACCTGGACCAACGGCACGGTGACGATGAGCGCGCCACAGACGGCCCTGCTGGTGACCGACCGCGTCGCGCAGGGCACGCCATCGCTGCTGGCGAACAATATCGCCGTGTTCAGCATGGATCTGACTGCCGACGGCGCGCAGTTCATGGAGCAAACGCTGGTGTCGCCCAGCGGCCAGGGCGCGACCGACCTGACGCCATTGCAGGTGGCCTACGATCTGAAGTTTTGGGCGCGCATGCCGCCGGCAACCGTCCACGTCGAGGTCGACTCCAAGCAGGCGCATACGCAGGTCAGCGACCAGTGCCCCAACGCCGACTGGCGCTCTAACTGGTGGGAAACGTATCGCGATACCGCCGAAAGCACTGGGATCATCAAGGTGAAGATCGACAACGCCGACGGCAAGCTTGGCCCCGAGGAGCTGAACGCGCTGCGCAGCTTCGCGCTCGACATGGTGAAGGAGCTGATCGAGAAGAAATTCTTCGAGGCCGACGACGCACTGCCCACCGACCACGACGACAGCGACAACACGCGCTCCAACGCGCCGCGGCGCTGGCAGTTTAAGAGCAATTACAGCGAAGCCAGCATGAGCATCAAGTTCGACCTCGAGCAAAGCGAGGTGGTCGAGTGGCACATCGCTCCGCAGGCCACGCTGGAAACGTTCTTCAAGGGCGTGAAAAAAGAAACGCTGAGCCAGTATATCCGCAAGGTGCACCTCGACGACCCGTTCTTCAAGAATATCAACGTGACGGTGCGCGCCAATGCCGATTACAAAGACCCCGAGATTCAGGATGTGGTGGTTGAGCTGGCCTACGCGGCCACCGACGAAAATGGCCAGCCACATGAAGATGGCCACACCTTCACATTCACCAGCAGCGACCCGCAGACGTGGACCACCGATATGATCGGCGGCAAGCGCGAGTATCGCTACCGCTGGCGGGTCGACTTCCGCAACCGCGAGCCGGGCACGTTCAGCACCTGGGTCACGTCGGCATCGGACGCCCTGAATCTGAGCATTATCGCGCCCGGCCGCGTGGCGGTCGACATCATCGCCGGCGCGATCGATTGGGCCAACCTGGTGGATCGGATCGACGTGCTGCTGACCTACGCCGACCCGGCGCACGGCGTGCCGAGCTCGCCGTTCCCAATAACGTTGACCGCCACCAAGCTACAGGATCACCACGAGTGGCTGATCTATCAGCCCTGGACCCAGCCGATCAGCTATCAAACAACCTTCACGCTCAAGGACGGCCGGCCGCCAATCGTTATGCCGCAGCAGTGGACCGCCAGCCCGGCCCAGACGGTGATCCCGATCCAGTCGCCCGCCGACAGCAGCCTGAAGGTCAACCTATTCCCAACTGGCAACGGCTGGGACGAAGTGGTGCTGGTGAGCGTCGACCTGAGCTACGACGACTCCGGCAACGATTACAGCGTGGTCGATAACCTGATTCTGAAAAACAACCAGGATCTGCGCACCTGGAAAGTGCCGCTGCGCGACAAGCACCAGCTTGGCTTTTCGTACCAGACTCACGTGAGCTATAAAACCAACTCGACCCACAGCGGCTGGCACAAGGTGCCCAACGACGACTACATGGTGACGCTGCCGATCACAATCGACTCATCCTTCACCGGCACCAAGGTCAAAGTCTGCCCGTTGGCCCCGCAGAGCGGCGTGATCTTCCCGCTCACCGAGGTGACGCTGGAGTGCACCATGGCCGGCGCCGCCACCCACCGCACCACGCTGGTGTTCAACGATGCGACGCAGCAGACCTGGCTGCTGCCCGACATTCCCGGCGACGCGCCGATCGACTATAGCTACACGGTGATCTTCCACCCGGCCGGCAGCGAATCGCAAACCCTGCCGACGATGGAGCATCAGAAGAACGCGACGATCATCCTGCCGCAGTACAAGCCGCCGACGGCCGGCAAGCTGCCAATTAGCGTGCGCTCGTTCGCGGATTTCAACGCCACGCCGCTGGTGGTGGTGGACATGATCTACGACGACACCAACAGCAACGCCCGCCAAAGCGGTTCGGTGCAGCTCGACAAAGCCGGGCCACAGGTGTGGCAGGTGGATGCCAAAGATATCAATCAGCCCGGCCAGGTAACCTTTACGTTCACCTACTACGGCGCCGATGGCAGCCAATTGCTGGCCACCGAGCCGACCCGCCAGCTCGCCACCCGCCCGATTATTGTGCCGAAAGCGGCCGCCGCGCAGCACGCCTAGCGCCGCCAATCAAACAGGAGAGGTGTCATGCTTAAACTACCTGCCTACGCGTATTTTTCGCAGTACCGCGTTACTGCCTATCAGGACGACACACAGTGGTGGAAGTTCTACCTGATCCCCGATTACCCATCGATTCGCCGCGATGTCAACGATAACCCGGTGTTCATGCTGATCAAATACGCGTTTAGCGACCAAAGCCGCCAGCAAGACCCGACCCTGCCGCGCGGCGGTGGCTATATGGTCTTCGACGTCGAGCTGCGCATCCCGCCCGACGACGAGGCCGCGATCAAGCAGCAGCTGCAAAGCTATGTGAACAGCGAGTGGAACCGGCTCAAGGCCGCCGCGGATGCGGCCGGGCGCGATGTGCGCGGTTATACCTTGACCACCTGGAACCGGATCGCCGGCAATGAGCATCTCACGTCGACCTCGGTCGACGATCTACAGCTGGGCCTGGACCCCGGCCGCCCGACCGCACCTCCCGGCGATCGCCCGCCACCCGTGATCACCGGCGACCCGACCTGGAAAAGCGGCACGTTCAAGGTCTACGCGCCGCAGACTGAGAAGTTGGTCAGCCACCGTGTCGCCGAAGGCCCGGCCTCGCTGGTTGGCGGGAATGTCGTGTCGGCCAACCTGGATCTGACTGAAGACGGCGCGACGTTCATGGAGCGTACGCTGGTCAACACACCGGCCCAGGGCGGCGATGGCAGCGGAGCGACCGATCTGGTGCCGCTGCAGGTCGTGTACGACCTGACGTTTGAGGCGCGCCTGCCGCCATGCACGCTGAGCATCAAGGCCGATACTCGCAGCCTGTACTCGGCGATCGAAAACTATAGCCACGATTTCGACGGCGGCGGGTGCAGCGAAGACACGATTAGCAACTCGCAGCAGCAGGTTTCGATGGCGATCCAGTCGGGCCTGATCGACGTCAAGATCGATACCGGCATGCTTGATCTCAAAGAGGACTTCGTCAAGCAGCTGCAGGACATGGCCATGGAGACAGTCGAGACCATGATTAAGTCGGCCTTCCTCGATAAGAAAGAAACGCCGCCGGCCGACGACAAGGACGACGACGAGGCCAAGAAATACCAGGACGCCGAGGTGGACTACTATTCGGTGAAGCAGAGCATGGATTTCGAGTCGGTGCACTTCGAGCAGACCGTCACGCTCAACAGCTCGGCTGAATGGAAGATCGCGCCGCAGGGCACCCTACAAACATTCTTCGCCGGCATGTCGGCGTCGGAGATCAAGAAGTATGTGCGCGTGGTCGACCTCGACGACGACTTCTTCAAGACGTTGGGCCTGACGGTGAACGTGTTCGCCGATTGGGACAACGAGCCGATCGCGTTTGTCGAGGTGCAGCTGCGCTACGAGGGCCGCGACGAGAACAGCCAGAATGTACAAAAAGTCCAAACCTTTACGTTCACCAAAGGTCAGACTACTGGCAAGTGGGACCCCAGCCTGATCGGCAGCAAGCGCGACTACAGCTATGCCTGGCGGGTGGTGTTCAAAGGCCGCGAGCCCGGCAAGTTTACATCCTGGAAGTCCGACCGCACGCCGCAGCTCAACATCGAGATCGCCGACCCAGGCAAGATCGCGATCACCACGCGCGCCGGCAATATCGACTTCGCCCAGACGATCAGCCAGGTGCAGGTCGAGATCTCTTACAAGGACATGGCCTCGAACGTGGGCGAGGAAGTCACCACGCTGGTGCTGGTGGATGGCCAGCTCGAGCAGAAGTACGAGCGCTATATCTACACCGATTGGGACCGGCCGGTGCGCTACCGCACGCGCTTCTACCTGAAGGACGGCCAGGAGGTCGACGGCGATTGGCAGGATACGCTCAACCGCCAGCTGCTGATCAACATGCCCTTCTTCGACCGGCTCGACGTGCAGCTGGTGCCGGCGGGCAACTGGGCCGGCGTGATCCAAACCGTGATCAGCATGCGCTACACGGATAGTGCGAACGACTACCATGGCGAGGGCGCGCTGCTGATCAAAAAGCCCGACGAGTTCAAGACCTGGTCGGTGGTGCTGCGCGACACCAAAAACCGTAAGTTCCAGTACAAGGTGCTGACGTCGTTCCTGGATGGCACGTTCAAGCAGGGCGATTGGGCCAACGGCGACGGCGACCAGGCGATGCCGGTGATCGTGCAGCAGACGCCGCATTTGCAGCTGAAGCTGCTGCCGAACCTGCTCGACTACAAGGTCACGCCGATTGTCGAGGTGACGCTGCACTACGACGACGCCCAGGGCAATATACACCAGGTGGCCACCTACACGTTTACCGGCACCGACGGGCAAAGCTGGGATTTCCCGATCGCCAGCGACACCCGGCGCAGCTATCGCTACCAGATCACCTACCACACAGTGGATGGCCAGACGGTCGTCGAGCCCGAGGCGACCAGCGACGCGACCGCGCTGATCATTCCGAAGCTGCTGGTGCCCGAGGTGGTGGCGACGGTGATGCCCAAGCTGGTGGCCTTCGCCGATACGCCGGTGGTTGAGGTGAATATCGCCTACAACGACCCCGAGCACGACATCTCGTCCGAGGATACGCTGGTGTTCTCGGATGCGACGCCGCAGACCTTCCGCGTGCAGGTGCAGCAGGATTCGCCGCGCGACTACACGCTGGCCGTGACCTACTACAAGGGCGATGGCCGGGTCATTCAGCTCGACCCGATCACGCTCGATAAGAAGCAGGTCGTTATTCCCAAGTACGTGCCGGCCGCCTAGCCTGTGGCATCGCCCGCGCCTGGCCGCCGAGAGCGGAACGCTCTCGGCGGCCAACCAACCGGTACGATCAAGGAGTGCTTGTATATGTTGTACTTTCACCCACCCTACTACCAGTACGAGGGCATGACCGTGCTCCCCGACTATAGCGACCCGCGCCAGTTTTACTACTTCCCCAATCGCCCGCACCTGGCAGTCGACGAGCACGGTCGCCCGGCCATTCGCTTTATCGCCTTCAAGGCCGATCTCGATCAGGTTGGGCCCGACGAAGAGCACGCGGTTGGCTTTCTGGTCTTCGATACCAGCCTGGATTGGCCTGAGGATGTCGTTCGCAAAGTTGGCCGCAAGCTGCAAAACGATCTACAGCTCACCGACCCGCCGCGCCTGGCCCCGCTGCTGTTCAAGAGCGGCACGGTGCGGCTGATGTTTCTTGATAAAACCACCACGCCGCCCGAGCCCAAGAAGGACGGCCAGGCCACGCCGCCGCCATCCACGCCGCCCACCAAGCCCGCCGCGGCCGACGAAGATCGCTGGGTGACGGCGCTTGAGGCCAGCGGCATCCCCTCGCTGTATGGCGAGAACCGCGCGATCTTCAGCGCGACGCTCAGCAAAGAAGCAACCCAGCTCATGTATGGCGCGTTCTCGGGCTTTGTGCCGGCCGGCGTGATCTACAACCTGACGTTTGTGGCCATGCAGCCGGCCTTCAATGTCCATGTCGAGGCCGATTGGTCGCAGGTGTACCACTACCTGGCCCAGCGGTTCAGCGCCGATCTGATCTTCGCGTCGATCGACATTCGCGATATCGTCAGCGAGCTGGAGGAGAATAAGCTGGTCACGATCACCGCCTCGCTCGAGGGCGTGGGCGAAGAAGGCATGGAAGACGAGTTCAACGAGGTGCGCAAGCAGCTCCAGGATCTGGTGCTCGACAAGTTCTTCAAGCCGGCGGTCAACCCGAACGAGCCGAAGTTCGACGCGGACGACGGCGGCATGATCGAGGATGCGCGCTCGATCCGCAACCTGATCAACTGCTGGCCCTCGGCCGGCTACTCGCGCGTCGAGCTGAACGAGAGCGAGATTCGCACGATCTCGATCGACTACACAGTTTCGCGCGCCGTCGAGCGCACGATCGCCCCGCAGGCGCACCTGAGCCTGTTCTTCGAGGACTATAGCCTGACGCGCGAGCAGGTGGTGACGGTGGTCGAGGGCGACGACGCGTTCTGGAAGGAAACTGAGTTCGACCTGTCGATCAACGCCGATTTCGAGCACGAGGGCATCGCCGCCGTCGGTGTCGACGTGGAATATGGCCAGGCCAGCAATGGCAGCGTGCCCAGCGCCTGGTCGTTCACGCTCGATAAGGCCACGCCGCGGGTGAAGCGCGCGGCCTGGTACGACGAAGCGGCCGGTCATCACTTCCGCTACCGCTACACCGTGTTCTTCGCGCCCAACGCCGTGCCGGGGCCGCAGCGCTCGATCAGCAGCGGCTGGATCGAGCACGATGGCAGCCAGGTGGTGATCACGCCATCCGACCTGTACCGGCTGCGGCAGGTCGAGGCGCAGGTGGTGCGCAGCTTCCCGTTCGACCGGTACCCGCAGATCTACGCGCATATGCAGTATAAGGACGCGAACAGCAACTGGACATATTCCGACTCGGCGCTGCTCGACCAGGGGAACGCCCGGCTGGCGCTGGCGTTTCGCACCGCCATCGACGCGCCGCTGGATGTCGATTACCGCTACACCTACCTGCGCGCGAACAACGAGATGATCGAGGGCGCCTGGCAGACCACCGACGAGGATATGGTGCTGGTGCAAGACCCAGTTCCCAGTCAGCTGCTCGTCCGGCTGGTGGTGGCCGGCGACCGCACCAAGATCGCGAACCTGATCGTCGATTTCAAGTACGACGACGACGCGAACGACGTGCACGAGAACAGCTCGGTGGTGATGGACTCGACCACGCTCAGCAAGCCGCAGCAGTGGACTGTCCAGCTCGCCAACCCAACCAAGCGCCGCTATTCCTACAACCAGACGCTGATCGACACCGACGGCAACCTGTCGCAAACCGGCTGGATCGAAGACGAGCGCACCACGCTGCCGGTTGGCACGGTGTACGCCCGGCTCATGGAGGTGCAGCCGCAGCTGATTGGCCCGGCGCTCGGCGCGCAGCAGATCGAGTCGATCGTCCTGCACCTGCGCTATGCCGATGAAGCGAACGGCGTGAGCGCCGACAAGCAGATCGTATTTGCCCAGCCTGGCAAAGGCGAAAGCTGGAGCGTGCAGCTCAAGGATGCCTCGGCGCGCGACTACTCATACGAGGTGGTCTATGTGCTAAATAGCGGCTTCGAGCGCCGGATCGGGCCGATTAGCTCGCGCGACACGTTTTTGATTATCTCGTCGACGCTGCCAAAGGGATAACGATGAACGCTTTTACTGCTGCCGATGGCACCGCCGCCCCGGCGCCGGTGCTTTCGAGCCTCGACCTGGTGTTCCGCGCCGCCTTGCTGGCGGGGCTGGGCCCGCACGCGCAGGCGCTCACCGCTACGTTCGGCGTTGCCCAGGCGGGCGCCGACGCGCGCACCTGCGTGGATGGCGGCAACGGCCTGCTGCTGCTGGTGAGCGCGCCGGGCGGGCGATCGCTACAATTGCTCCGGCGCGCTCACCAGCCCGACCAGGCCGGACTGATGCGCTGGACGCGCAGCGCATACGCCGGCCGCCACGAGCACCGGCGATCCACGATCGCGGCCTGCCGCGGCGAAATGGCCGCGGCCTGGGAATACGCCGTCGCGCTGGCGCGCGCGACCGGCCACGAAGACGCGCTGCGCCTGCGCCAATCGCTGCTGGGCTGGCGCGGGAGCATCTTCAGCGCGGAGCAGCCAGCCGCCGCGGGGCAGCCCGCGCTGATTACCTGGCGGCTCGATCGGCAGCTGGCGCCGCAGGCCGCGCTGGAAGCCTGTGGCATGGGTGCAGCCTGGCCGGCCGCCGAAGCTGCGATCGCCGCGCTGACCGGCCGGCCGGTTTGGCAGCGGATCGGCCCGTGGAGCATCGCCTGCTCGCTCGACGGCGCGCGCGTGCGCCTGGGCAGCTCGCTATGGGCGCGCATGCCGGAAGGCCCGGCTAAGGCCCGCGGCATGGCCGCTGTGGTCGAGCAGTTTGGCGGCGACGGGCGCTTCGCCGAGGGGCTGTATCGGCTGATCGCGGATGCGCGCCCCGGCCGCGTGGTTGGCCGCGCGGTTGAGCTTGAGCTGTCCGAGCGCGGCGTGATCGGCGCCGAGTTTTATCTGGCCGTGCCGGAGCTTGGGTAAATAATAGTGGCTACGCGGTAGCCCGTATCGCAGCAGTCGCTCGCCTGCGGCAGCAAAGTACTTTGCGATCAATTGTGTTCCGTTTTGGCGCTCGGAGAGCGCCAAAACGGAACACAGAAGGCGGTACTGGACAATTAATTGTTCTTCGGGTTTTCGCTCACAGAGCGAAAACCCGAAGAACAAAAAGAAAAGTACCATGCAACTATAGAAAGCGCGGGATACTATGCTTTACCTCGACCGACCAATTGGCCCGATCGACGGGCTCATGATCTATCGCGACCACGAGGATACCGGGTTGTTCTATTACATTCCGGAGCGCCCGCAATTGGCGCGGAATGAAAGCGGGCCGGAGTTTATTTTCCTCAAGTACAAGCGCGATATCACCGATAACTCCGCGTTCGACCCAAACCAAAGCCAGTCGCTGGGCGGCGGCTTTATGGCCTTCACCGTCGACCTGAGCGTCGACAAGCACGATATGAGCCGGATCAAGAGCAAGCTGTCCAGCTTTGCCGAAGGCGCGGATGTGCGCCTGGCGCCCGCGCAGTTCCACAAGGGCTCAGTGCGGCTGTCGATCTGCAAGGACAATTCCAACTCGGCCAACGCGCTCGAGAACCAGCCGCCGGGCCTGACGCTGTTCGAGGAGGTGTATGGCACGACCATGCCTTCGCTGTTTGGCTCGAACCGCGCGACATTCTCGCTGATCCTTTCACAAGAAGGCGCCACGCTGTTCGAGGAAAGTCTGAAGGCCGGCATCAGCCCGATCGGCGTGATCTACGAGCTGACCTTCCTGGGCCTGCGGCCGGCCTTTAATGTGCATGTTGAGGCCGATTACCACCGGATCTATAGCGATCTTGAGATTGGGTTTGGCGCGCGCGGCCAGATCTACGCAGTGTCGCTCGCGGCCGATATCGATCTAGCGTTCCAGAAGCTGCGCGATGACGGCGCGATCAAGGTCGAGGTCATGAACTTCAGCGACCAGGAAGATTTGCTGAAGCAATCCGCGGCAGCCTTCGACTGGATCAAGCAGGATCTGCTGAAAGATTTCTTCCGGCCGTCGATCGAGCCGCCCAGCTTCATGCACCAGCAGGGCGGCACCGGCACTGGCACTACCGGCGCCGGCACCGGCACCATCGGCACTGGCCAGACACATACCACTACACCGACTGGCGGTGGCACCGGGACTGGCCAATCCGCTGGCGGAGCGGGTGGCGCGCCGCCGCGCCCGACCACGCCCGCGACCGGCACAACGACGCCGCGGCCGGCCACTCCGGCGACGGGCGGCGGCACGATCGCGCATCCAACCTCGCCAGCTCCGACCAGCGCCAGCGGGCAAGCTCCGCCGCCGCCCACTGGCGCTGCCGGTGGTGCGGGCACGGGTGGCACGGGGACAGGTGGTGGCGCTGGTACGGGCGGCGGCACCGGCACGGGGACCGGAGGGACCGGCACGGGTGGCACCGGCACAGGCACGGGCGGTGGCACCGGCACGGGCACGGGCGGCACAAAACAAACCGGTGGTCCGTCGAGCATGTCGCCCTTCCAGGTCTCCTTTTCGCTGAAGTATATGGAGCAGGATGAGCTAAAGACCCGCGAGTACGACTACTCAATGCAGTCGGCCGTCGCACGCGATGCCGCGCCCCAAGGCTTGTTCTCGACGATCCTGGCCGATCTCGATCTGTCGACGGCGATTCGCGAGATTAATATGGACGACGATTTCTTCAAGCGGATCGTCGCCAGCGTATCGGCCAGCAACGACATGGCCGCGGCCGGCATCGACCAAGTGGTTGTGAACTTGCAGTACCCCGGCGCGACCGACGACGCCACGCCGCCGCTACATGTGGATGGGTTCAAGTTCAACGCGGCGAGCACCACGCCGCAGGTGTTCACCTGCTGGCTCAACGACCAGAAGGACCTGAGCTATCGTTACCAGGTCGAAACATACTTCAAGCCCGACTCGCCTTGGTCCGGCAAGCTGAGCCATGATATAACCGACTGGAAGACCACCACCGCCCGACAGCTGGTGGTCGAGCCGCTCGACGAGATCGGCTTGCTCGATCTTCAGATCGCGCTCGGCATGGTCGATCCGACGCTGATTGGCGAGGTTCAGGTCGATCTGCGTTATGAAGACCAGGCCAACGACTTCCGCGCCGAGCAGACCTATCTCATGAAGCCCGGCGATCCGGCCATTCACTGGAAGCTGCGGCTGTGCGACGCCACCCAGAAGACCTACCAGTATCGAATCACCTACTTCATGGCCGAAAACGCCCGGGTGCAGACCGACTGGGCTAGCAGCAGCAGCCCAACCTTGGTGATCAATAGCCCATTCCGCGGGCTGCTGAGTGTGCGCCTGATGCCGCTGCTGAACGCCGACGAGTTGCTAGAGGCCACGGTCGACCTGCTTTATCACGAGGAGGATACCGGGTACACGCGCCGCATCCAGAAGACGCTGACTCCTGACGCGCTGAAAGGCCAGACGATTGCCATCCCGACGCCGGCGTCCATCCCGGCCGGCTACAGCTACGACGTAACCATCATCCGCAACGATGGCTCGGTGTATGGGCCAGCCACTATCGCCTCGTCTGGTCCGGTCGCGCTGATCTCGGATGGCGCGGGCGCAACGCATCGCATCAAGGTCAAGCTGCTTGGCCAGAACTTGACCGCGGCTGGCCTGGCGGCGCTGAAGGTTACATTGATTGGCGAGGGCGACGAGCCCGACACCGATACGGTGCTGTTTACGCCTAGCCAGGCCGATGACAAAACGGCCATGTTGGTGCAGCCCGACACCGACAGCACATTTGTGTATACCTATCAGGTCACTGGCTACGATCTGCACGGCGAGCCAATCGCCGGCGACCAGGGCCAGGGCTCGGATGGTATTCTTGTCATCCCGCTACCTGCGATCTCAGCGCATAACTGATGGAAGCGGTTGTTGGCCCGCTGAAGCGAGCTGTCAGGCCCATCCAAACCTGCTGCAGGCTGCGCATTCCGGCCGAGGGCCTCAGCCGAGGAGCAGCCTGACACGCTCCCTTTCCCCACCTGTGGGAATGGAGACGGGGGATGAGGGATTGCGCAACTCTGGGAACTAATAAACCGAAAGGAACTGCCATGACCGACCAATTTTCTGATCCTGATTCGACACAAACCGACCCGAGCACTACGGATCAGGACGATCTCTCGACGAATACAGGCCCAGTCCCTGACACCCCAATCGGCGATGACTCAGATACGCCATCCGACACAGCTGAGCCAACTACAGGCGACGGCAGTGGCGATACATTGACCGGCGACGGCAGCGGCGATACGTCGACGGGCGACGGCAGCGGCGATACGTCGACGGACGAGGGTGGAAAGGACACCATCAACACGTTCCAATACGATGTTCCAGCATTGATTCAGCCCAGTGATATGACCTGCTGGGCCACTGTCGCGACGATGATGATCTCGTGGCAAGACACCACATGCTACGAAATCCCAATGGTGATGGACCGCGCGGGGACAACTTACCGCAGCAAATTCGATGCGAACCAGGGCTTGCGCGGCTCGGAGAAGCAACCATTTCTTGACGCGCTTAACTTGCGCTCCGAACCGCCGCAGGACTACGTTGTGGTTGGGATGCAGCAGCTGATCGAGAACTGCGGCCCGCTCTGGATTACGACCGATGAATCAGCCGACGAGCACTTCGCCATTCACGCGCGCATCGTTATGGGTATGACCGGCGATGGTAGCGTCGACGGCACTATGCTCACGATCATTGACCCGGCCGACGGACAGGTGCATTCTGAAACCTACAACAACTTTATGCAGAAGTTCGACCGCGTGGCCTTCGACGATATGAGCATGGGCAGCGATTTCCGCGTCCAGGTCGTCCATTTTTAGCTGCTTTCCGTCCTCTCTCCCACTCTAGGAGAAGGCATAGAGGACTCATATCAGTTCTGATTGGAAATTGTGCAGATGATCGACAGAGGACGGAAGATGAGGGTATTCGTCCTCCGTCTTCCGCCCACGAAATGCACACTGTTCTATTGGGAGCGATTTGTAACTAAGCGGAGCAAACCATGAGCGATGAGACGACCTTTCCAGCCGAGCCGCCATTCGGCGTCGACGAAGGCGGCTTGCCACAGGATAACACGCAGATGCCAGAGATCGTGTTCGCCAACCCGAACGTAGCGGTGATGCCGAGCGCGGCAATTATTCACGCCGACGAGACGTTTCAGGTGCAGTGGAGCGCGTTCAACGCCGGCCAGGCCGACAGCGAAGCGTTTATCGACAACCTGACTATCTACAGCGTTCCCGACTGCCCCGGCTCCGACGATAATCTGACCGCGATATGGAGCAGCGATGCCGACGGCAACCCGCAGGAATTTCAAGAGCCGCCTCTACCAGCGCAGGCCCAGGGGCCGATGATGCAGCCCACCGTTGGGCCTTTCCCCGCCGGCTTCTACCGCCTGACCGTGACTCTGAACAGTGGCAACCCGCCCGCCGCCGAGCAGGATATGAGCAACAATGTGACCTATAACTGTATCGAGATCCTCGAGGCGGACACTACAGGGACTGGCTCGTCCGGAGACGAGAGCGGGACATCGGACCAGGGCGATACATCCGAAGGGACTGGCTCGTCCGGAGACGAGAGCGGGATATCGGACCAGGGCGATACATCCGAAGGCAGCGGTTCGCAAGAAGAAGGTCAGGGTCTTGACTCCGCCACCGTGGCCGAGATGGAGGACTTTCTCGATAACGACCCCGACAACCTTCCCGCGATGGACGAGAGCGAGATCGACAACGACGCGATGGCTGAGGGCAGCGGGGGCAGCGCGCCAAGCCCGTGCTTAAATGGAATCCAGGTGCCGGCGGCCTTTACCACGCCAGCGCGTGATCTCACTCGCAGAGAAGCGCGCGACATCGTCGTCTACCTGATCGCTCAAGGCGCTTTTACATTGCGCGAATCCTGGAGCCCGCTGACTTTTGACGCGCAGTGCAATGTACTTCAGCCACAGCCGAGCACGCACGTGGCCATTTCGCCTGCCGTCATCGACGGCGTGCGCTTTGTCTACACCGGCGACACGCGGATCAACACGATTTCGAACCTGGATGTGCGGATGGTCGTGGTGCTCTACCGGCTGGCCCATATGCTGCGCCTCACCTGGGGGGTGACCGAAATCCGTCATATGGGCATCGGCCACGGCAACGGCAAATCTAACGACTGCCATAACACCGGGCGCGCGCTCGATTTTGCCGGCGTGGTTGGCGTGATCTCCAACGCCGTTATTACCAGCACAAACGGTCCGTATCAGATCGACGTTATGAACGATTGGGGGCAGAAGCCGGTTACGATGCCGGATGGAACGACGCGCGCCAGCTGGCCGAGCGACTTTACCCAGACCATTTACCGGCTTGATCCGAATGTCGATTATCCCGCCGGCGCGATCTTCCAGGACGTGTATAACTTCGCGACTCTGGAGTGCGCCGACAGCAGCACACAGCGCTTCGGTAATGGTGCCGCGACGACGATTGGGCGGGGAAGCCGCTTTATTCTGCACCCTGACTACCCAAGCCCGGCCGCCTGGGGCCGTCCTGCGCACCAAAATCACATCCACATGCAGGTTGGGCCAACAGGTGAGGAGGTCTCGCCGCCGTAGAGAGATGTGTCAGGTCTGAATTACAGGACATACACGGTGGGTTTTATACCAGTGAGCAGTATGCAGGAGCCAGTAAGCAGTCGGACGTATAGCAAACCTAAAGTGGGCAAGCGGCCGGCTGAATCTTTCTGGTCGCTATGTTTCCAACTACACCGAAAGGAGCCACACCCATGACCACAATTAAGACACAACCTGCCCGCACTGGACACAGCCCGGCCTCAAACCGGCCGGCCGTCGGCGACGAGGTGCGCAAGACCGCTTCTCAGCCGCCGTCGAGCGGGGCGCAGGGCGCGGCGGTGCTGGGAGTCAATGAGGCGCATCATCGCAGCTTCCTCGAAGCACAGGCGAAGAAACGAAAGGCCAAAGCGGGTCGGGCCAAGCTCTGGACCCCGCCGACGAGCACCAAACTCCGCGATGTCGCCGAGGCATCGTTCGGCACGCCGCCGCCGATCGAGGAGATTGTGATCGGCCCCGACGACCGCATCCAGATCACCGACACCTCGGTTTACCCGTGGCGTGCAATCGCATCACTGCTGATCACAGCGGCCGACAACTCAACCTGGATCGGCACCGGCTGGTTTATCGGGCCGCACACGCTCGCCACCGCCGGGCACTGCGTCTGTATTACGAATAGCGGCGTGCCGGGGCGCGACGGCTGGGTGCGAAGTATCAGCGTGATGCCGGGGCGCAACGGTGCCTCGCTGCCCTATGGGTCCGCGACCAGCACGGTCTTCTTTAGCACGAACGGCTGGATCGGCTCTGGCGACCCGAACTACGACTACGGCGCGATCATCCTCCCGGCCGATGTGGGCAACGATGTCGGCTGGTTCGGGTTCGGCGCATACACCGATGACGATCTGCAAGCGACGGTTGGGCACATCTCAGGCTATCCGGGTGACCAGCCGGAGGGCACGCAATGGTACGACTCGCGCGCCATCGCTTCGGTCGATCAGTTCAACGTCTACTACGAGATCGACACCTTTGGCGGCCAGAGCGGCAGCCCGGTGTACCGCGAAATCGACGGTGGGCTGTATGGCTTCGCAATTCACAACCACGGCTTCACCACCCAGAACGGCGGGCGGCGCATCACCTCCGATGTGTTCGACAATCTGGTGGCGTGGAAGGCCTAGCCGCATTTCATTCCGCCCGTGGTAGGCGGCTTTGCCGCCCACTACGGGCGGCAAAGTGGATTTTCGGAGGGTCTGCGACCTCCAAACCGCCTTGCTTGCGGTGGGTAAAGACATGCCGTTTACATCTGTTGTTCGTTTTTTCGCTCGCAGAGCGAAAAAACGAACAGCAAATAAAAGGAAAAGTACCGCTGCGAACGGCGACATTTGGTCGCCGAGTAACATGTGTCAAGGAGAGGAGAGTCGCGCCGATGAAAGAGTATACTCTGCTGCCGCTGGTGGGTCTGTGTGCCACGATCGTGCTAAGCGCGTGCGGGGGCGCCGGAAGCTCTGGCGCATCCGACAACAGCGTCGACATTCGCGGCAGCATCATAAGCGTGAGCCAGGCCGACTCCAACGCTCAGGCCAATGGTACGCTCGGAGCGATCATGGTCGCGGGCGCCAAGGAAGCGGATACGAGGTATGATCGAGCTTCGATACGTATAACGACAGCGACCAGCATCTTCGAGCAGCAGGGGCAGAGCCGCAGTCGGGCAACCTTCGCGGCGCTCAAGGTCGGGCAGCGGGTGCAGGCGCGTTTTACCGGCCCAGTTGCGGAAAGCTACCCGATCCAGGCCACGGCCGGCGAGATTGTGATTTTGAATTAGCACCGAGGCGCCGACACCATGAGTGCAGCATTGCCAGCGCGACACGCCCGCCACCCCCGCGCTGCGCTGCGGGCCGGAGTCGACTACATTGCCCGCGCGCAGCACCAGGCCGGCTGCTGGACCGACTTCTGGGTGCCGGTGGGCAGCTCCGACGCCTGGGTTAGCGCGTATGTGGGCCTGGCGCTCCACGCTGCATCGGTTTGCCCCAGCCTCGATCGATATACGCGCGCGGGCGCGTTCGACCGAGCTTCGCGCGCGGCGCAGTGGCTGCTGGATCAGCCGCGACCACGCGGCGGTTGGGGCTACAATGCCGGTGTCTGGCCCGACGCGGATACCACCGCTCACGCGCTCACGCTGCTGGCACGGCTCGGGATCGCGGCGCCAGAAGATGCAGTGACCTTTCTACGCGGGCATGCAGCGCCGGAGGGCGGCTTCCGCACCTATAACCGCCATGAGCCTGCGCATCAATGGGCGCGCCCCTGCCCAGATGTCAGCGCTGCGGCGTTGCGCGCCCTCTACGATATCGGCGAACTGCATCAGCCTGATCTTGGTTGATGCCTGGCGCGCGGTGCTGGCCGCATCCCAGGATGAACATGGCTGGTGGCCAGGCTACTGGTGGATTACGCCGAACTATACGACCGGCCTGGTGCTGGAAGTCTGGCATCTGGCTGGGAAGCCGCCGCTGTCGCGCCCGATCGCGGAAGACCTGCCGGAGACGAATGCCTTCGATCGCGCCTGGGCGCTCCTGGCCCATTGCTACGCCGGCAACCACGATCGTGGCGTCGAGCTGGCCGCACAGCTGATCGATATGCAAGCGGCGGATGGCGGGTGGCCGAGCGCGCCAATTCTACGCATCCCGCCCTCGCATATCCGGGCAGGTGGCGCGAATCGTACCCTGCTGGCCCAGGATGCGCGGCGGCTCTTCGCCACCGCGAGCGCCTTGCGCGCGCTGGCATGCGCGCCGGCGCCGGCTCTGGAGTCGCGCGCGCGCCCTTTTCCTTCCACTGCCCAATTTTCGGTACCAGGGCCGGGGAATGGGAGACTGGCGTCCGTGCACGCGGGCCGTGGCCGCAAGCTGGTGGTTGAGCGTTCGCAGCTGGGGCGCCAGCTCGATCAGCTCGTCGAGCAGACTGCGGCGGCGCTTGGCTTCACCTGCCAGGGCGCCGCGGCAGCACGGGATGTATTTGGTGTTCTCACGCGCGAGAGTATGGCCGCGCCGTGTCCTTGGCCCGCCCCGCAGCTCTCGGTGCTCGCGGACGGCACGCCATTGGAGTTCTCGGCCACTGTCGGCAATGGCATCCGGCCGGCGCTGCGCTATGCGACCGAAGTAGGCGTGCCCTGGCTTGCGCCGCACGAGCGGGCGCGCACTGGCGTGGCCGCAGTCGCGCGCGCGGCTGAGCTGCTCGGCTATCAGCAGGCGTGGCAGCGTGTGGCCGCCGCGCTCGAACATGTCGTTCACCCACAGCTGCCGGCGCCGGATGGGCTGCGCTTCTGGGTCTGGAGCGGAGTCGATCAGCTTGCGCCCGCTGGAGATGGCGTGCAACCTCCGCCGGGGCTCAAGATCTATGTGAACTTGCTGCACCACGAGCTCGGCGGGGCGCGTCAGCGGCTGGAAGCCGCCCTGCGCGCTGCGGACATCCCGCTGCCGGATGACCTGATAGTCGTGTTGGACGCGCTTGACGCCGCCGGATTCTTGCACGAGTTTGGCTTTGGCTTAGGGCCGAGCGGCAAAATCGTCTGCAAGGTCTATTACGATCTGCATGGCTGGCGGCGGGGGCTCGCGCGGCAGGTGCTGGAGCGTAGCGGGCTCCCCAACAACGCCGATGCTATCTGCCCGGAGATCCCCGGCATCATTCGCGCGTCGCTCGCGGCGAAGAGCCGCGCTGGCATTGCCCTACGCATCGACCCGACCAGCGGCCGCATACGCGAGCTGACGAGCGCCACCGCTTTCCCACCGCCGCTGATCCCGCTCGCCGAAACACACCAACGCGTCGCCGCATGGATCGATACACAGGCATGGGATGGCAGCGCGTATCACGCCTTAACAAGTCAGCTGCTGCCGGCCTGGGCAGAGCACGGCCATGGCCGAATGCATAGCCTCTTTACGCGTACGCTCTCCCAGGATACAACCTGGTCGGCGGTGTATGTGCGCCCCTATGTGTAGAGTCGCATTTCCTCCCACAGGCGCGGCGTGTAGCCGGATGAGCCATTATTCAGGTAGCCGCCTTCCGGAAAGGCATAGTCGGCGCTCTTTCCCTCGTACCAATAGTAGCTGTTCTCTTCCGGCAGCGTCGAATCATATTGCCATTGTGCCTGCTCGGCATTGCTATCGAAGTGGTTGTAGACCACATCCTGAATCACGGCCATACCACGCCGGTGGCATTCCCGCACGAAATGCTTGTACTTATCCCGCCCGCGCTCGACTCGATCACGAAGTGGTGGGTGTCGCCGTAGCCCCAGCTCAAGTTCCCGGAAAATTCGGCGACCGGCAGCAGCTCCACTTGGGAGATGATCTGAGGTGCATATTTGCCAAACGAGAACGCTGGCGCTATGAACAGGCTGTGCAGAGCTAGATTCTTGGCCTGGTTCGCAGCGGAAGAGCAATGACGAGCGTTGTGCGGGCAGCGCAATCTGATGAAGCTGAAATAGGGGTGTGTACCCGCTAGCGCAGCACCACACACCCGCGCCGCTCAAGGTCCCGTAGCCACGGTTGGCTGCCGGTCAGCTTGTTCCAGCGTAGATCCAGCTTTTCGAGCTGTGGCAGCGCCGCAAGGCTGGCAGGGAGCGTCCGCAGCTTATTTCCACGCAGGTCTAGATGCCTGAGATGAGTCGCATTTCCCAGCGCCGCCGGCAGCTCCAGCAGTTGGTTGTTGCGTAGATCGAGCTGCGTGAGTTTCAGTAGGCCGCCGAGTGACTCAGGCAGGCGCACCAACCGATTGCCCGACAGATTTAGCTGGCGGAGGCTGCGCAGGCCGCCCAGCGACGCGGGTAGGGCGCGCAG